>Ga0307441_1000032_pt1 | contig 68967 bp, 63 predicted proteins | sample SalMarWE160420MG_FD_202149 | JGI IMG/M metagenome (GOLD analysis project Ga0307441, IMG submission 202149) | Salt marsh sediment microbial communities from the Plum Island Ecosystem LTER, Massachusetts, United States - WE1604-20 | ecosystem: Environmental > Aquatic > Marine > Intertidal zone >... | reverse complement strand
GGTTGCCGGCCTTGTCACCGGCGCGCTCGCGCACCAGCGGGATCAGCCCCTCCACCTCGCGGTAGCGGCGCCGCACCAGCGCCGGCTTGCGGCGCAGGATGTAGGCGCCCATCAGGACGTTCTCCTTCACCGTCAGGCTGGGGAACAGCGCGTTCTGTTGCGGCACCTGCACCACGCCGCAGGCCAGGATCTCCCCCGGCGTGAGCCGTGACAGCGACTGCGTGCCGTTCAGGCGGATGCTGCCCTCGAGCGTGCGGCACACGCCGCTCACCGTCTTGAGCAGCGTGGACTTGCCGGCGCCGTTGGGCCCCACCACGCAGGTGATGGCGCCCGCCTCGATCTGCAGGTCGACGCCCTGCAGCACCCGCGCGCCGTGGTAGCCGGCGACCACGCCCTGGAGCTCGAGCATCGTCGGCATCAGCCCTGCGCCCCCTCGAGCGCCGCGTCGCGGTTCCAGTCCTCGCCCAGGTAGGCGTCGAGCACCAGGGGGTTGCTCTGCACGGCGTCCGGGCTGCCCTCGGCGATGACCCGGCCGCTGGCCATGACCAGCATGCTGTCGCACAGCTCCAGCACCATGGGCATGTTGTGCTCCACGATGACGAAGGTCAGGCCCTGCTTGTTGAGCGCGCGGATCGTCTCCGAGATGCGCTCGATCAGCCCGGGGTTGATTCCGCCCGCCGGCTCGTCCAGCAGGATGAGCCGCGGCTCCAGCATCAACAGCTGCGCCAGCTCCACGAGCTTCTTCTGTCCGAAGGAGAGCCGCCACGCCGGCTGCGGGCCGAAGTCGGCCAGGCCCACGAAGTCGAGCAGCTCGAGGGCGCGCCTCGCTTCCGGCCCGCTCACCGCGTCGGCCGGCAGCAGCCGCCACTGGAAGCGTCTGAGGGGCGCCACCACGTTCTCCATCACCGTCAGCCGGGGGAACAGTCGGGTGCTCTGGAAGGTGCGGCCGAGACCGCGGTAGGCGCGATCCCAGGGTTGGAGCGTCTCGATGGCCTCGCCCGCGAAGCGGATCGAACCGGCGTTGGCGCGCATCATGCCGCTGATCAGGTTGAACACGGTCGTCTTGCCCGAGCCGTTCGGGCCGATCAGCCCGGTGAGCCCTCCCTCCGGCACCGCGAACGAGCAACCGTCCACGGCGGTGATGCCCCCGAAGCGCTTGACCAGGCCGTCGACCTCCAGCAGCGGGGCGCCGTCCCCGCCGCGGGCGCTCGACCGCTCGGCGGTAGACCGCACCGGCGCGCTGAGCTCCACCACGCGCGGAACGCTCTGCCGGCGCTCGAAGGCGACCGCAGAGGCGCGCCGCCGCTCCAGCCAGCCGCGCACCGTGGGGATGATGCCGCGGGGCAGGAACATCACCACCGCCATCAGCACCAGGCCGAACACGAACAGGTGCACCCCCTGGGCCGCCACCAGGCCGTTCGTCACCTCGTTCATGGGCACCACCAGGAACGCGCCGAGCACCGGCCCCCAGATGGTCCCCAGCCCGCCAACCAGGGTCGCCAGCACGATCTGTACGCTGACCAGGATGTCGAACATGCCGCGCGGATCGATGAAGGTCAGGAAGTAGGCGTAGATGCCGCCGGCGACGCCGATGAGCACGCCGCTCGCCACGGTGGCGAGCACCTTGTAGACGCTGGTGCGCACGCCGATGGCGGCGGCCTTGTCCTCGTCCTCGCGGATGGCGACGAGCCCCATGCCGAACTTGGTGCGCCGGATCCACCAGGTCATCAGGGTGGAGAGCAGCATCAGCGCGAGCAGGCTGTAGTAGAAGGGCATGTTGCCGATGTTCAGGCCCCACGGCGGCAGCGGCAGGGTGACGCCGTTGGAGCCGCCGGTGAACCTCGGCGCGTTCAGACCGATCGCCTGCATCAGGAACAGGAAGGCGATGGTGATGATGACGTAGGCGTGCTCGCGGGTCCGCATGATGGTCGAGCCGAGGAGGGCCGCCACCAGCGCCGCTACGATCCCACCGAGCGGTGCCAGCAGGAACGGAGAGACGTGCACAACGCGCGTGAGCAGCCCCACCGTGTAGGCGCCCAGCCCGAGGAAGGCGCTCTGCCCGAGCGACACGTAGCCCGTGAAGCCGGCGATCACGTTCCATCCCGTCGCCATGACCCCGAGCACGAAGATCAGGATCAGCACGGTCTGGTGGTACTGATCGCCGGGGCGTAGCAGCGGGAAGGCGACGAGCGCCACGCCGGCCAGCACGAACAGCACGCTCGCGACGCTGACGCGGGGCCGTCGCAGCGTGGTGGGTGCGGGCTCGACCGTCACGCCACCACGTCCTTGCGCACGCGCGAGCCCATCAGCCCCTGCGGCCGGATCAACAGCACGGCAAGGATGACGACGTAGAAGACCACCACCGACCATTGCGTGGAGATGTAGGTGGCGGTCAGGGTCTCCGCCACCCCCAGGATGAGGGCGCCCACCACCGCGCCCGGCAGACTGCCCATGCCGCCCAACACGATGATGCCGAGCGTACGCGAGATCCACACGTACTGTGAGGCCGGGAAGATCGGGTACAGGATCGACATGACCGAGCCGCCAACGCCGGCGGTGGCGGTGCCGATGGCGAAGGTGAGCGCCGCCACCGTACCGATGTCGATACCGACCAGGAAAGCCCCCTCAGGGTTCTCCGACGCGCTGCGGATGGCCCGGCCCATCCAGGTGCGCGTCAGCAAAAGATAGAGCAGCAGCAGCACGACGACCGCGGCGCCACAACCGAAGACCTGGGCCTTGGGCACCACCAGCGCGCCGGCGTGGAACGACTGGTTGAAATACGGAGGTGTGACGGACCGGAACACGTTCTTCCAGGTCATGCCCATGGCGCCTTCGAGCATGATGGCGAGGCCGAAGGTCAGCACGACCGACATCGAGGCCGAGGACGACCTGACCCGGGAAACCAGCCCCTTGTACACCAGCCACCCCACGAGGAACATCACGGGGGTGGTGACCAGCGTGAGCAGCAGCGGGTCGATCCCGAGGCGCGACCACAGCTCGTAGGTGAACAGGCCGGCCAGCACCAGGAACGCCGGGTGCGCCACGTTGACGATGCCCATGACGCCGAACACGAGCGTAAGGCCGGATGCGAACAAGGCGTAGACCCCGCCGATGAGCAACCCCAGGATGAGCGTCTGGACCAGCAGCGTCATGCGGCTCCTAGCCTCCCGGACGGGCTCCCGGCCTCGGTGCGGCGGAAACGCGGCGCGTGTGTGGACGCCGCGCCGCCGCGGTCACGGGGCGGGTCCCGCTGCAGGGGCGGGACCCGCCTTGGGGACGCCCTCCGGACGAAGGGCGGGATTCCGGGAAGGGGCGGGATCCCGGGAAGGGGCGGGATCCCTTGTCGGGATCCCGCCTATCGATTCGTGCCGAAGCTACTGCCACTCAGGCTTGGGGAAGGTGATGGTCGGAGAGGTCGCGACGTCGCGTGGCAGCACGATCTCGGCCTTGCCGTTCTGCCACTGCGCCAGCAGGAATGCCGACTGCGGCGCGCCGGTCTTGTCCCACGACAGCTGGCCGAGGATGGTGTCGACCGAGTGGCTGTGCAACCAGTCCTTGATCTTGGTCTGGTCGAGCGAGCCAACCGCCTGCACCGCCGTCTGCAGGACCTGGGCCGTGGCGAAGGCGTCGGCCGAGTCCTCGGCCGGCACTTCGTTACCGAACATCTGGTGGTAGGTGTCCACGAACTGCTTGTTCTGATGCGTGGGCAGGTCCTGGTGCCAGCTCACGGCGTAGAAGATGCCTTCGGCGTTGGCCGCCCCGCCGATGCCGTCGGCGAACTGCTGGCTCTCGGACGGCGCCGAGGTCTCGAACAGCACCTTGGGGTTGTAGCCCAGCTTCTGGAACGAGCGGATGATGCTGACGCCGTCCTGGAAGACCGCGCCCTCGGCGACGAGTTCGGCGCCGCTGTTCTTGATGGCGGTGGCGATGGTGTCGAAGTTGGAGGTCTCCGGCGGGTACACCGTCTGGTAGACCGTCTTGATCCCGGCCGCCTCGAGCTGCGTCCGGATCCCCTCGATGACCGGCTTCGTGAACGGGTCGTCCTGGGTGGGGTAGGCGGCGGTCTTGGGACGCTGATCGGCCGGCAGCGACAGCACCCACTTCACGAACTGATCGCCCTGGTGCGGCGCTGTGGCCTGCTGTGCGAAGAACAGGTACTGGAAGCCGCGGTTGAACATGTTGGGCGCGCCGCCGGCCGGCTCAACGTACACCATGTGGTACTTCTCGGCAACCGCCGAGGCGGGCAGGTTCAGCAGCGAAGAGAAGGTGCCGAGCAGCAGGTCGACCTTGTCCTGCGTGATGAGGCGCTGGTAATCGGCGACGATGGTGTTCTGGTCGCTGGCGTCGTCCTTGATGTCGAGGGTGACCTGGCGTCCGAGCAGTCCGCCGGAGTCGTTGACGATCTTCTGCCAGACCTTGTAGCCCTTCTGCGCCGCGCCGCCCGGTTGCGAGAAGTCACCGGTCAGCGGTAGCGAGATCCCGATCTTGATCGGGCCCTGCGCGGCGGCGAGCCCGGTCGCCGCCAGCGCGATGGCCGCGAGCGTCAGTGCGAGCCTCTTGAGCATCTGTCAGCCTCCTATGTCCTCCGGCCGACCCCTTGGCCGGGACGTGCGTGTCGAACTCGTCGCGGTTCCTCTCCGTGGTGGGTTCGCTCTGGCGGCTGTTCACCTCCCTCCGCCGACCATCGGCGACGCCGGGCCCGACCCCGTCACCTGGGATTGAGCGTCAGCAGCTTCATCTCGCTCATCTCCTGGATGGCGTATCGCAGCCCCTCGCGTCCCGCGCCCGATTGCTTCACGCCACCGTAGGGCATGTGGTCCACGCGGAAGGTGGACACGTCGTTGACGTTCAGACCGCCGACCTCCAGCGAGTCGAACGCCTGCCGGATCACCCGCCAGTCGTTCGTGAACAGCCCCGCCTGGAGGCCGAAATCGCTGTCGTCCACGGCGCGGATGGCCTCGCCGACATCGGCGTAGCGGTACAGGCCGATCATCGGCGCGAACACCTCCTGGGCGCACACCTTCATGCTGGCCCGCACCTCCTCGAGCACCGTCGGCGGCCACAGGTTGCCCCGGCCCTCGCCGCCCGTCAGCAGCCTCGCGCCGCCGGCGCTGGCCTCGGCGACCCACGCTCCGATTCGCTCCGCCGCGCCGACGTCGATCACCGGCCCCACATCGGTGGCCTCGTCGAGGGGGTCGCCGATGGTGAGCCCCTCCACCATCGGGATCAATGCCTCCTTGAAGGCATCGTAGACGTCCTCGTGGACGTACACGCGTTGCACCGACACACAGGATTGGCCGGCGTACTGGAAGCCGCCCCAGGTCACCCGCTCGGCCGCGAAGCCCAGGTCGGCGTCCTTGTGGACGATGACGCCGGCGTTGCCGCCGAGCTCGAGCGTGACGCGCTTGCGGCCGGCGCGGCCCTTCAGCGCCCAGCCGACGGCCGGGCTGCCGGTGAAGGTGAGGAGCCGGATGCGTTCATCCTCGACGAGCGGCGCGGCGTCGGAGGTGCTGCTGGGCACCACGCTGAACGCGCCCTCGGGGAACGCGCTCTCCTGCACGATGGCCGCCAGCTTCAACGCCGACAGCGGCGTCTGACTGGCGGGCCGCAGCACGATAGCGTCGCCGGCGGCGAGCGCCGGGGCCACCTTGTGCGCGACCAGGTTCAGCGGGTAGTTGAAGGGGCTGATACCGGCCACGGGCCCCAGTGGGACCTGCCGGACATGCGCCTCTCGGCCCTCCAGACCCGGGATCCAGTCGAGCGGCACGATCTCGCCGTAGATGCGGCGGGTCTCCTCGGACGCGACCTTGAACGTGAAGACGGCGCGATCGACCTCACCGCGCGCCGCCTGGATCGGCTTGCCCGCCTCCAGGGCCATGGTCCGCGCCAGGTCCTCGCGCTGCGCGGCGATGCCGGCGCTGATGGCAGCCAGCGCCTCCGAGCGCTGCCAGGCAGGCATGTGCCGCGTGGCCTGGAACGCCCGCGTCGCACCGGCGATGGCCGCCTCGATCTGCTCGGGGCCGGCACGATGGACGACGGCGACGAGCTCGCCGTCGTAGGGGCTGCGCACCTCCAGGCGGTCGCCCGTGCGGAGCCACTGTCCGGCCACGAAGCAGCCGAACTCGCCGAGGCGGGGCTCGCCCCCGGTCGCCTGCGCCGGCCTGCTGGCCGAGTCGCTGCGGAGCCTCTCGGCGCTCACGCGCCCACGCCTCCGCCCGAGAGGCGCGCCAGCACCTCGAACACCACGGCGAAGTCCTGCTTGTCCAGTCCCAGGCCCCGCGCCGCCGTGAGCATCTCGTTGGTGACGGCGGTGGTGGGGAGAGGCACGTTCACCTCGCGTCCCAGCTCGAGCGCCAGGTCCATGTCCTTCTGCATCATGTTCACGTCGAACCAGGCCTCCTCGGGCATGTGCAGCACGAACGGTCCGCGGTACTTGACCATGGGCGAGGCGATCACGCTGTGGAGCAGCACCTCGGCGGCGGTCTCGCGCGGGATCCCGCTGCGCTCGGCGAGCAGCAGGCCCTCGCTGAAGGCCAGCATCTGGACCGCAAGGCTCAGGTTGGTTGCGATCTTCATGGTAACCGCCAGACCGTTGGCGCCCACGTGGGTCGCCTTGGAACCGACAGCCATGAGGATCGGCTCGACCGTGTCGAACACGGCGCGGTTCCCGCCCACCATGAAGGTGAGCTTGCCTTGCTCCAGCGTCTCGACGCTGCCCGACACGGGCGCGTCGAGCATGGTGGCTCCGCGCTTGTTCACCTTCCCGGCCAGCTCGCGGCTGAACGCCGGGCTGACGGTGCTCATGTCGATGTAGATCTTGCCGGGACCCAGGCCGGCCAGGATGCCGTCCTCGCCCTCGGTGACACTCCGCAGCGCGCCCGTGTTGGTCACCATGCTGAAGGTGATGTCGGACGCCTCGGCCACGGCGCGCGGGCTGTCGCCCCAGCTCATGCCGGCGTCGAGCAGCCACTCGGCCTTCGCCCGGGTGCGATTGTGGCCGGTGACGTCATGTCCCGCGTCGATGAGGCGCCTGGCGACCCTTCCGCCCATCACCCCGAGGCCGACGAACCCTAGTCTCGCCATGGTGCACGCTCCTTCGCCCCGCTAGATGTCGCGTGGTCGGCGCGCGGGGGCGCCGACCAGCCAGGGTCGCGCCGTCCGAGCGCCCTTTCGATAAGTATTAGTGGTGTGGTGGTCATACCTCCGGAACGTCGAGCCGCCCCACCTGCCCGCGGGCAACCCGCTGATCCCCTCGACAACCCCTCGATTTCGGCTTCGCAGGTGTCCGGACGGTGCCGGTGGCAACCCGTTCAGAAGCTAATTTGGGACGCCTTCAAGGTTACCACACCGGAAGGGCAGCGTCAAATGTCGCGAGCGGCGGTTTCCTTGACAATGTCTCGCCATGCGTGCTAGGTTCACATCATTCCAAAGAGGTATTACCATCATACCTCCTGCAACAGATTTCATCCTGTGCATGGGTTTGCATCATGTCCATCGTGCCACGCCGACGCGGCTTCCCCCTGCTGGTCGTGGACCGCCGTCGCTTCCGCCGCCATGTTCCGAGCCTCCGTTGCGGCGTGGAGCGGACGCGGCGGCCAGGAACCTGCCCGCTCGGCCGATCCGCGCCCGCCCGGGTAGCGTCGGTCGCGGCGACGGCGGTGGCCGGCGGACCGGCCGTATCTTCCGGCCGCCGCGCGGCCCGGAGCCGGAGCCGATCTGCGCGTCCGGGCCGACGGGTCACGGCATACGACACGCCTTCGAATCGCCGCCGCAGGCTGGGCGGCGACGACGAGGCAATGAGACCGAGCCGGGCGAGGCCCCGGACGACCGAAGCAGTTCGGGAAGGAGCGGCGAAACATGGGTAGAGTCGACGGCAGGGTCATCATCGTCACGGGGGCGGCGCAAGGCATGGGGCGCGCCGCTGCCACCAAGCTCGTCGAAGAGGGGGCGTCCGTCACCTTCGCCGATCTCGACGGGGACAAGGCCAGATCGGCAGCTGAGCACGCCGCCTCGGCCTCCGGCGGGAAGGCCATCGCCGTGGCGGTGGATGTGCGCAAGCGCGACCAGGTCAGGGCCGCCATCGACGCGACGGTCGCCGCTTTCGGCCGGCTCGACGTCATCTTCAACAACGCCGGCGTCAACCGGCCCCAGAAGTTCCTCGAGACCACGGAGGACAACTGGCACTTCATCATGGACGTGAACGCGCTGGGCGTCCTCATCGGCATGCAGGAAGCCGCCAAGCAGATGATCAAGCAGGGCCGCAACGGCGAGTTCGGCGGCAAGATCATCAACACCACGTCCATCGTTGGACGGCAAGGGCTCGACCCCAACGTCGCCCCCTACAGCGTGAGCAAGTTCGGTGTGGTGGCGCTGACGCAGATGGGTGCGCGCGAGCTCGCGCCCCACGGCATCAGCGTCAACGGCTTCGGCCCGGGCGTGGTCGACACGCCGCTTTGGGAGACGCTCGACGAGCAGCTCGTGGAGCTCGGCGTCGCGCAGAAGAAGGGCGAGGCGATGAAGAACTTCTCCGCCAACATCCTCAAGGGACGCCCGGCGACGCCTGCGGACATCATCGGCACCACGACCTTCCTGGCGAGCCCTGAATCCGACTACATGACCGGCCAGATCATCATGATCGACGGCGGCATGGTGCTGGTGTAGGTCGCGTGGCGGCACAGGCGCCTGTCGGCCGACGAGGCCGCCGGGCGCCGCGCCGCGAGGTTGCCGGGCGCGCCCGGCACGGCTCGCGCGTTTCGAGCTCGGTGCCGTGGCGCTCGGCCAGCTTCTTCTCTTCGCGGCTAACCCGTCTGCGAGCGTGCCGCCCACAGCAGGCCGCGCCGCAGCATGGTCCTCACCTGCGGGATGTCGAACTCGTCCAGGGTGTGCCCGAGCGAGCAGTAGAAGACCCGGCCCTTCCCCCAGCGACGCTTCCACGCCACCGGCATGACCGTGCCCTCGATCCACGGCAGGTGCTCGCCGCCGAAGGTGGTGGTCGCCAGGACCTGGTTGCCGGGATCGACCAGCATGTAGTACTGCTCGCCATGCACCTCGAAGTCCTCCAGCCCCGCGACGACGGGATCATCGGGCGCCGCTATGTGCACCCGGTAGTCGACGAAGTCGTCGGAGGGCACCGGGTTGTCCGGCCAGCCCGGCGGGTGTGCCACGAACTGTCCGCCGATCATGAAGTGGTAGCTGGGGTGGTCGCGAAAGGCGTCGCCCATGTGCCCGTGCCAGCCGGCGATGCCGGCGCCGCTTCGCACCGTCTCGAGCAGGGTCCGTTCCTGTGCGGGCGTCAGGTCGCCGAGCGCCCGGTCGTGGCGGCTCCCCATGCTCGACCACAAGGGAACGATGAGGTCGGCCCAGGCGACGGCGGCGGCGTCATCGAGGACGTCGAGCGAGTTCGCCACCGTGAGCGAGGCCCCCTCCTCGGCCAGCAGCGCCTCGAGCCAATCGGTGAAGGCTTCGGGCGCATGCCCCGCCCAGCCGCCGCACAGCGCGAGCGCGCGCATCATCAGGCCCCGGGAGCGCCTCGGCGCACACCCCTGGAACGTGCGAGCGTGTCCGCAGCGAACCGGCGTCCGCGGGCCGGGATCATGCCTCGAGCCCGGAGACGGCCACGATGAGGTTGTTCTCGGTAATGTCGTCACCGCGGAATTCACCGGTGACGCGGCCGCTGTACATCGTCACGATCCGGTGGCTCACGCCGATGATCTCCGGCATCTCCGAGGAGATGACGACCACTGCGTAGCCTTGCTCTGCGAGCTCGCCGATGAGCTTGTGGATCTCGGACTTCGAGCCGACGTCGATCCCGCGCGTGGGCTCGTCGAGGATCAGCAGGACGGGCTCGGTACTGAGCCACTTGCCGATGACCACCTTCTGCTGGTTGCCCCCGCTGAGCGTCTCGACGCGCTGGTGCGGCCCGGTCGTGCTGATCGACAACGCCTCCTGGTAGCGGCGGAAGATCGCCTGTTCCGCACGCTGGCGCATGAAGCCCCACGACTGCAGCCGATCGATCTGCGGGAGCGTCATGTTCTCTCGACCGCTCATGGCCAGGACCAGGCCCTGGTCCTTGCGGTTCTCGGGCACCAGTGCGATTCCCAGCCGGACTGCGTCACCCGAGTTGGCGATGGTGGCAGGCTTGCCCTTGAAATAGATGGTGCCACTGTCGGGCCTGCGCATCCCGAAAAGCGTCTCCGCGATCTCGGAGCGGCCGGCGCCGATGAGCCCGTAGAAGCCCAGCACCTCTCCCGCGCGTAGCGTGAAGCTGACGTCCTCAAAGACACCCTTGCACGTAAGATTCTCGACGCGCAGCACCTCCTCGCCGAGGCGGCGCTCGCCCTTCTCGTAGTAGTCGCTGAGCGCCCGGCCGATCATGAGCTGCGTCACCTGGTTCTCGTCGGTCTCGCTCGTCGGCAACGTGCCGCGCACCTGGCCGTCGCGGAGAACGGTGATGCGGTCGGCGATCTCGAAGATCTCACTCATGCGGTGCGAGATGTAGATGATCGCCACGCCGTCCTTGCGCAGCTGTTCGATGCTCTCGAACAGGACGCGCTGCTCGTGATCGGTGAGCGACGCCGTCGGCTCGTCGAAGATCACGACGGTCGACCGGAACGCCAGCGCCCGCGCGATCTCCACCATCTGCTGCTGTGCGATGGACAGGTCGCCGACACGGCTGGCCGGCCGGAAGCCGCACTTGAGTTCCTTGAGGATCGCGTCCACGCGCTCATGCAAGAGCTTCCAGTCGACGTGGCTGGCGCGCGTAACCGGCAGGCTCCCGAGGAAGACATTCTCGGCCACCGAAAGCTCCGGCACCAGCGAGAGCTCCTGGTGGATGAGCAAGATTCCCTTGATCTTGGCGTCGAACGGGCTATGGAACGTGACGGGCTCGCCCTGGAAGTGCATCTCGCCGGAGTCGGGACGGTACTTGCCAGCCAGGACCTTCATCAACGTGGACTTGCCGGCACCGTTCTCGCCGATCAGGGCGTGCACCTCGCCCGGATACACGTCGAAGCTTACGTGGTCGAGGGCGAGCACGCCCGGGAAGCGCTTGGTGATGTCGCGCACCTTCAGGACCGGCTGCCGCGCATCCTCGACCGGCGCCGTGGGCACCGAGGTTCGATCGGTTGGCGTCGCCATGTGCAGCCTCTCGCCCGCTCTGCGGGAGGGTGTCGGGACCGCGCATGGTGCGCGGCCCCGACACGGGAGCTCCGAGGTCTAGAAGACCGGCCTCGAGTACTTGCTCATGTTCGCTTGCGTGATCGGCGGCGTGTCGATGTAGTCGTTCTGCGGAACGCTCATGCCTTCCGCAACCTGCACGGCCACCTTCAAAGCGTTACGAGCGTCGGTGACGGGAGACTGCACCACGGAGCCGTAGTACAGGCCCTTCTTCATGGCGTCGTAGCCGACGGCGAAGTTGGTCGCGCCGACCAGGATGATCTTCTTGTTGGCATCGAGCCGGCCCGCATTCTTCGCGGCCTGAATCGCATTGAGTGCGCCCGCGCCCATGTTGTCGTCGGCGGCGTAGACGCCGTCGATCTTGTTGCCGTACTTGGTGATGAAGTCCTCCATCACCGACTGCGCCTTGGCGCGGTTCCAGTCCGCCGGCTGGGAATCGAGGACGTGGATGTCGCTGTGACCCTTGACGACGTCCATGAACCCGTTGTGGCGCCGGATCGCGGTGGTGTAGCCGGGCTTCCCGTCGATGATGACGATGTTGCCGCCGTTGGGCAGCCCCTGGAGCATGATCTGCCCGGCGACCTCGCCCTCCTTGAGGGTGTCGGGGCCGGAGAACGAGACCGTGTCCTTGACGCACGAGGAATCGATCTTCGAGTTCGTGATGACGACCGGGATGCCGGCGTTGTGCGCCTTGATCACGGGCGGGCAGGCCGCCTTGGCGTTCGTCGGCCACACGATCATGACGTCGACGTGCCGCGTCATGAGGTCCTGGATCTGGTTGACCTGCTGCGCCGGGTCACCGTGCGCGTCCAGGACGATCGTCTTCACCCCGAGCTGCTTGGCATAGGCTTCGAAGGCCTTCTGGTACGTGGTCTCGTAGCTGTCGGTGCCCACATTGCTCTGGGTAATCCCGATCAGGACCTGGTTCAGCGGCTTCTTCAGAGGCGTGGTCAGCCACGATGGCGTCTGTTGGGCGAACACCGCGGCGCCCAGTCCCGCGATCGCCAAGGCCATCAGCGTCACAATCAATCGTCTCATGTCGTTCTCTCCTCGCACATCCTTCCGACGGTAACGTAGGCGAGGTTCCCGAGACGCCTTTCGAGCGTCCGGGAGCCCAGCGCACACGGTTCTGTTGGCACGCCTCCTTTCCCTCGGCCGGCCTTCAACGCCGACCGAACTTGTCGATGAAGAGCGTCGCGATGAGCACGAAGCCAAGCACGACGTACACATAGAAGGGGGCAACGTTCAAGAGGTTCATGCCGTTGCGCAGGACGCCGATGGCGAGCACGCCGCCGAGGGTCCCCCACAGGCTGCCCGAGCCGCCCTGGAGCTTGGTGCCGCCGAGAACGACGGAGATGATCGCCCAGAGCTCGTAGTTCGTCCCCAGGTTCGGCGTGGCCGAGCCCATCTGGGTGGACAGCATGATGCCGGCGAAGGCGGCCAGGAGGCCCATGAGCAGGAAGTTCAGGAAGATGTGCCTGCCCACATGAATGCCGGCATTGGTGGCCGCGTCGCGGTTGCCCCCCACGGCATAGCCGTTGCGGCCGTGGACGGTGCGCCGCAACACCCACTGCCCGACGAACACGAACAGCAGGAAGATGATCCCGATCACCGGAACCGGCCCTACGGCCAGCGACCCGAACCCGGTGTAGGCGCCGTTCATCGTGAGCATCGACTGCTCCCTGGTGTAGACGAACACCAGCCCGCGGATGCCGATGAGGCCGCCCAACGTCACGATGAACGAGTCGACGCCCGTGAGCACCACGGCCAGGCCGTTGAACGCGCCGAGCGCGGCCCCCGCGGCCAGACCGGCCAACACGCCGACCAGCGGAGGCGCGCCGGCCTCCTGGAGGCCGACGGCGAGGGCGGCGGCGAGGGCAAGCGTGGCGCCTACGGTGAGGTCGATATTGCCGTCGATCATGATGAACGTCATGCCGACCGCCAGGAAGCCGATGAAGGAGCTCTGCACCAGCACGTTGCCCAGGTTCCCGGCTTGCAGGAAGTAGGGGCTCGTCAGGCCGAAGAAGATCACGCAGGCGACCACGAGGAACCACACCGGCTGGCGCCGTACGCCTCTCAGCGCCGAGCCCGCCACGGTCCTCACCGTCGGCCGCCTTGCCGCGACGACCTCCGCGGCGTTGGTTCCGTCGGAGACCGCGCTCATGCCCACAGCCTCCCTCGCTTGGAGGCCACGTCGAACCACACGGCGACGATGATGACGAACCAGGTCACGAGCCACTGCACGTAGTAGGCGAAGCCGAGAAGCAGCAACGCGTTCTGGATGAAGCCGAGGATCAACACGCCGATCACGGTCTTGAACATGCTGCCCGCCCCGCCGAGGAGGCTGGTGCCGCCCAGGATGATGGCGGCCAGCACCTGCAGCTCGTAGCCTTGACCCACCGTGTTCTGCGAGCCCATCACGCGCGAGCCGAGGATCACGGCCGCGACGCCCGTGCACAGCGCGGAGATCATGAACGTGGTGAAGATGATGCGGCTGGAGCGGACGCCGGAGTACGAGCTCGCGGTCGGGTTGCCGCCGACCGCGAACACCCTGCGCCCGTACCCCGTTCGGTGCAACAGGACCCCGAGAACGGCGGCGAGGCCCAGGAAGATGATCATGGGCACGGGCACGTGGAACACGAAGTCCCGGCCGAACACCGCGAACCAGGTCTGGTTCGGGTTCTGGATGTTGACGTTGTTCCCCCCGGAGTACAGGAACGTGATCCCCTGCAACGCCGACAGCATGCCCAGCGTGACGATCAACGAGTTCAGCTTCAGGTAACCGACGAGGAAGCCGTTGAAGGCCCCGACGAGCGCGGCCGCCGCGAACATGATGAGCATGGCGGGCAGCGGCCCCACCTTGTCATGCAGGCCGACGACCATGACGGTCGTCAGGGAGAGCAACGATCCCACGGAAAGGTCGAGTTGGCCGCCGATCACCACGAACGTGACGCCCAGCGCCATGACGCCGATGATCGACACCTGCTGCACGACGGTCAACACGTTGCCGATGGAGAGCACGGTCGGATACGCCACCGCGACGCCCGCCAGGAACAGGATGAAGGCGTAGAGGATGCCCTGCTGCTTGACGCTCCCGGCCAACGCCGCTCGGAAGCCCGACCACCGGCCCGTCACCTGCACAGCGACCGGCCCGGCGTCGACGACATGCGCGTGGTCAACCTCGGTCGATAAGTATTAGTGGTATGCTCATCATACCACCCGTTCGACAACGAAGAAACCAGCACGGTCGACCACCCCTTTCGTGGAATCCGCTCATCCTCGGCGCGCGCAGCGGCGGGGCATCTCGAGGCAGGCTGCACAACTCAGGGAACTTGGTTGTGAACGTACTCGTGACCGTAGCACAAGGGGCCGGCCGTGTCAAACCCGGATGCCCGCTCGGCTTCTTGACACCGTTCAGCACGGCGTGCTACGTTCGGACCGTCTCCCTGGAGGTATGACCATCATACCTTACGAAAAACCATTCAGCGATTGCATGGGTTTGCACACATGACGGACGTGCTAGAACACCGCAAGCTCTACGAGCAGGTCGTGGAGCGGATTCGCCAGCGGATCCTCGCCGGCGAGCTGAAGAGCGGCGACCAGCTCCCCAACGAGCGGAGTCTGGGGGAGCGGTACGGCGTCAGCCGCACCGTCATCCGCGAGGCCGTGAAGACACTCATCCAGAACGGCCTGGTGGAGGTCCGTCGCGGCCAGGGGACCTTCGTCGTCGACGGCACCGCGGACGCGCTCAAGGAGTCGCTCCGGCTCATGATGGGCTTCGCCTCGGAAGAGCGGCGAGCGGGTGAGATGGTCGAGGTACGGGAGCTGCTCGAACCGGACATCGCCGCCGCGGCGGCGCGGCGACGCAGCGAGGAGGATCTCGCCAATCTGCGGGCCGCCATCAACGAGATGGACGCCGCGCTGGGCGATGCCCAGCGCTTCATCGAGGCCGACAACCGCTTCCACGTCGCCCTCGCCGTCGCCACGCAGAACCACTTCATTCCACGTCTGTTGGACTCGGTCGTGGACCTTCTGCAAGAGATGCGCGCGCAGATCTTCGAGGTGACCGGCGGACCGATTCGCGGTCAGCAGCATCACCGCGTCATCCTCGCGGCGGTCGAGGCCGGCGACGCCGAAGGCGCCAGGGCGGCCATGCTGTCTCACCTGGCACAGGTACGTCAGGACGGCCTGAATGCCGTCCGCCTCGCGGACCGCGAGAAGAATGACGGCGAGGAGGCGAGCGGTGGTACCTCCTAAGCCGCACTCCGCCAACACGAACGGCACCCGCTCCAGGGGGAAGGAGCCACGCGTGACGCCCCGATCCACAGCGAGCAAGTCCACACCGCGCAAGCGGGCCCGCAAGGCCAAGCCCGGCAATGACGCCGGACGCGTGGACACCGCCGCCTGCCTGTTCACGTTTCGCCAGATGATGCGCATCCGGGTGTTCGAGGAGCACGCCAACGAGCTCTACCTCACCGCCAAGATGCCTGGTCTCACGCACATGTATGCAGGCGAGGAAGCCGTGGCCGTCGGCGTGTGCGACGCGCTCGAGAAGGACGACTTCATCACCAGCACGCACCGCGGGCACGGCCACTGCATCGCCAAGGGCGCCCGCCTCGACCTGATGTTCGCCGAGCTGCTGGGCAAGGCCGCCGGCTACAACCGCGGCAAGGGCGGCAGCATGCACATCGCCGATCAGGAGAACGGCAATCTCGGCGCCAACGCCATCGTCGGCGGGTCCGCCGGCATCGCCACGGGCGCGGCGCTCTCCTCCAAGATGCGCGGCAGCGGTCAGGTGGTGGTGTGCTTCTTCGGCGAGGGCGCTCTCGGTCAGGGCCTGCTCTACGAGGTCATGAACATGGCGCAGCTGTGGAAGCTGCCGGTAATCTACGTGTGCGAGAACAACCTCTACAACGAGTACACGCACTTCCAGGAGACCACCGCCGGCGACATCCTCGCACGGCCACACGCGTTCGGCATCCACACCGCCGAGGTCGACGGTCAGGACGTGAACGCGGTGACGGCGGCGGCATCCGAGCTGATCACGCGGGCGCGCAGCGGCGACGGCCCTGCGTTCCTGCTCGCCCACACCTACCGTTACTACGGCCATCACGTCGGCGACATCAAGCGCGACTACTACCGCTCGCAGGACGAGGAGTCGCACTGGAAGGCCGAGCGTGATCCGCTGATCATCTACCGTCGCTGGCTGCTCGACCAGGAGATCGCCACCGCCGACACGCTCGACACGGTGGAGGCCGAGGTCCGCAAGGAGGCCGGAGAGGCGGTCGAGTTCGGCCTGCAGGCGCCCTATCCCGACAGCAGCGAGGTGAGCCTGCATGTCTACGCCTAGTCGCGTGCTGGGGAGCGGCGAGCCGGTGGCACAGACCCGCACCATCACCTTCGCGCAGGCCGTCAACGAGGCTCTTGCCGAGGAGATGCGCCGTGACGAGCGCGTGTTCATCCTCGGCGAGGACGTGGCCGAGGCCGGCACGCCGTTCAAGGTGTTGTCGGGCCTGGTCGAGGAGTTCGGCGCCGAGCGCGTGCTCGATACCCCCATCAGCGAGGCCGGATTCACCGGGCTGGCCGTCGGGGCCGCCATGACGGGCATGCGTCCCGTGGTCGACCTCATGTTCGGCGACTTCCTCACGCTGGTGATGGACCAGCTCGTCAACCAGGCCGCGAAGACGCACTACATGTCCGGCGGCAAGCTCAAGGTGCCCATGGTGCTGCGCACCACGCTCGGCGCCACGCGGCGCAGCGCCGCACAGCACAGCCAGAGCCTGCACGCCTGGGTGAGCCACGTTCCGGGGCTCAAGGTGGCACTGCCCGCCACCCCCGCGGACGCCAAAGGGCTGATGAAGGCGGCCATCCGAGACGACAACCCGGTGGTCGTCCTGGAGGACAAGCTCAGCTTCCAGGACAAGGGTCCGGTCCCCGAGGGCGAGCTGGTGATCCCGTTGGGGCAGGCGGCGGTCAAGCGTGCGGGCACCGACATCACCTTCGTGGCCACCAGCAGCATGGTGTACGTCGCCCTGCAGGCGGCCGAACAGCTCGAAGCGCACGGCATCTCGGCAGAGGTCGTCGACCCGCGCAGCATGGTGCCGCTCGACGTCGACACGCTCGTGGCCAGCGCCAAGAAGACCAGCCGGGTCATCGTCGTCGACGAGGGCCACCAGAGCTTCGGCGTCAGCGCCGAGCTGGCGGCGAGGGTCGCCGACGGCGCCTTCTACCACCTGGACGCGCCCGTGAAGCGCTTGGGGGCGATGGACGTACCGGTCCCGTTCTCGCCGTCGCTGGAGGACCTCACCGTTCCCACGCCGAACAAGCTGGCGGCCCTGGCGCGGGAACTGTGCGGCGCCCGCTGAGCCGGTCCGTCGGCGGTGAGCTCGAACCCGCGCCACGTGCGGACGCGCGCGCGGCTTTCAGCGAAGGAGGCTGATCAGCATGGCCATTCACACGCACGGCGTCATGGCGGTCGACTGGGAGGAGCGCATCAACTTCGAGCGCCTGAGGCGCGAGCGCCTGGCACGCATCAAGAAGGTGCTGGAGGCGTCGGAGGCCGGCGCGCTGTTGTGTTTCGACATGAACAACGTCCGCTATGTCACCAGCACCCACATCGGCACCTGGGCGCAGGACAAGGTGGCCCGCTTCACGCTGCTGCCTCAGGGCGACGAGCCCATCCTGTGGGACTTCGGCTCCGCGGCCAAGCACCATCAGCTCTACGCACCGTGGCTCGACGGCGCGGAGCGCTCCCGGCCGGGAGTGTCCATGCTGCGCGGCACCATCTCGCCGCAGATGGGGCGGGCCGAGAAGGTCGCGCGCTGGATCAAGGACGAGCTCGAACAGCGCGGCCTGGCCGGCGAACCGGTGGCCATCGACATCGTCGAGCCGCCGGTGCTCTTCGCTTTGCAGAAGGCGGGCATCACGGTGATCGACGGCCAGCAGATGATGCTCGAGGCGCGCAAGATCAAGACCGCCGACGAGATCATGCTGCTCACCCACGCGGCCGGCATGGTGGACGCCGCCTACGACCAGCTCTACGAGATGCTGCGCCCGGGCGTGCGCGAGAACGACCTGGTAGGGCTGGTGAGCGACTTCCTGTACCGCCACGGCAGCGAGATGGTCGAGGGCGTCAACGCCATCAGCGGCGAACGCTGCAACCCCCACCCGCACGTGGCATCCGACCGCATGCTGCGTCCCGGCGACCCCGCCTACTTCGACATCCTGCAGAGCTACATGGGCTACCGCACCTGCTACTACCGCACCTTCGCGGTGGGCAGCGCCAGTCAGGCCCAGGTCGACGCCTACGCCAAGTGCCGTGACCTGCTCGACCACGCCATCAGCCTCATCCGGCCCGGCGTCACCACCGCCGAGGTGGTCGAGGTGTGGCCCAAGGCCCAGGAGTTCGGCTTCCCCGACGAGGAGCTGGCCTTCGCGCTGCAATACGGCCACGGCCTGGGGCTCAACATCTGGGAGAAGCCCATCTTCAGCAGGCTGTTCTCCTTCGACCACCCCGAAACCATCGAGGAGGGCATGGTCTTTGCGCTCGAGACCTTCTGGCCGGCGTCCGACGGCTGGTCGGCAGCGCGCATCGAGGAGGAGCTGGTGGTCACCAAGGACGGCTGCGAGATCATCAGCCGCTTCCCCGCCGAGGAGCTGATGGTGGCCGGGCCCAAGTACTACACCGCCCTCGGCGACCTGCCCGGCATCCGCGAGACCGAGAGCAACTACAACAACGCCCGCGTGTTCCCCGACGGCAAGCCCGGCGTGCCGGGCGCGCCGCGCGCCCCGGTCGCCGACGTCGGCGCCGTCGGCGCCGACGGCAAGCACTGAGGTTCGTGCGCCGCCGGCCCGCGCGAGAGCCAGAGAGGAGACCGTGGCCAAGGACGTCATCATGCCGGTCCTGGGGATGAACCAGGACACCGCCGTGCTCCTCGCCTGGCTCAAGCAGGAAGGCGACGCGGTCGAGGCGGGGGAGCCGATCATGGAGGTCGAGACCGACAAGGCCACCATGGAGCTCGACGCCCCCGCCTCCGGGACCCTGGCGGGGGTGCGCGCCGCCGCCGGGGACGAGGTCAAGGTGGGCAGCGTCATCGCCGTCATCCTGACAGAGGGGGAGTCGGTGGCCGACGCCCGCCCAGCGGGGGACGCTCACGCCGCCGCCGACGGCCCCCCGGCCCCGAACCGTGACGGGCCGCCCGCGGCCCCGGCCGGCGCCAGCCATCCAGCGGCGCCCCGAAGCGCCCCTGAGGCCGGCGCCCCGACGCCGACGCCCGAGACGCCGGCAGCCGCGCCGTTGCGCGTGGCCGTTGCCGACGAGCCCGCGATCACTAGCGCGCAGGCGACCGGGATCGTCCCCGCGTCGCCCAAGGCCCGGCGCCTGGCCGCCGAGAACAGCGTATCGCTGGAGGCCCTGCGCGCTCGCGGCAGCGGACCGGACGGCGCCGTCCTCGCCGCCGACGTGCTGCGCGCTGCGCACCACACTGGCGCGGCGGCGCGCGCGCTCGCCGGGGCGCCGGGCGCCGTTGCGGCGCTGCGCTTCGAGCGGGTGCTGGATGCCGGCCCGCTCCTCGCCACCGTGAGCTGGGCGCGCGAGCGCCTGAGCGATGCCGAAGCCGGCCTCGACGTCGGCGACCTGCTGGCGCGCTTCCTGATGGCGGTGTGGTCACGCCAGCCGCTGACGGCCGCCGCTGCGCCCGCCACCGTGCGCTACCGCCGCATCGCCGACGGCACCGCCGGCGACGTCGCGCTGGGGGCGGCAGAGGCCGCCAGCCTGCCGGCCATCGTGCACGCGCGGGTGGCCGCCGCCGGCGTGGCGGGCGAGCACCCGGGCACGGCCGCGGCAGCAGAAGAGCTGGCGCTGCTCGACCTCAGCCGCGCACGGGCCGACCTCACGTCGGACAGCGTCGGCGCGACCGGCGCGTTGGTCGAAGCGGTCGTGGGGCGGCTCGAGGAACGAGTCCTGGCCGTCGACGGCGAGCCCGTCGTGGCGGCGAGCCTGCGCCTGACGTTCGCCTTCGACCCGGCGCGCGTGGACGTGGCCGAGGCCGCTCGCTTCTGCGACCGGGTTGTCGCGCTGGCCGAGGAGCCCGCGGCACTGGCGCTGCTCTACTGATCCGCGCGCCCGCCGTAGCCAGCCACGCTCGCTAGCTTGTGAACGCTCTCAACAAGCTCGCGAGGGCGCCCTCCCATGCCGGGAAAGCGCTCTCGCACGGGGCGTTTGTCATTGACAGGGGCGCTCGCCCCGTGCTTCCATGACACCACGGACAATCGACGCTCGGAGCGGTCCTGTTCCTGGAGATTCCTTGGGAGGAACTCGGGCGCAAGTCAGGCGGGGATGACGGGCGCCTGGGCGTGAAGGGAGGAGGGAAGGCACCGAAAGACAAGAGCACCACAGTGGCTGTCGTCGGATGCTGCGTGCTCGCGGCCGGCCGTGCCGAGCGTGATGATTGCGCCGGCTCGACAGGCGGGCACGCGAGGATCGTTGAGGAGTCGATCGATGATCCATCGTCGCAGTGCGCTACGGTTGCTGGTTTCCCTGTTCGTTGCCGCGCTCGTGTTTGCGCTGTCCCCCGCCCTCGCCCAGGGGGCCGGACCGGACGGCTATCCGGCATACACAGGGCAGCCAGTCACGATAACGATGTGGGGCTGGACGAGCAACGAGGATGCCGCCATCGCCACGTTCGAGAAGGCGTACCCCACCATCACGGTGAAGTGGGAGAACGTCGGAGACGGAAACACCGAGTACCAGAAGGTGCTGGCGGCGACGTCCGCAGGTACGGGCCTTCCGGACGTGATCATGAGCGAGTACACCTACGCCCCGCAGTTCATGGAGTACGGCAGCTTCCAGGCCATGAACAAGTGGGTGCCGGAAGAGACCTACCTGAAGTACTTCCCGCAGGTCACGCTCAAGTGGACGGCCATGGACGGCAAGATCTACGGGACACCGCAGGACAGCGGCGCCATGACCATGGTCTACCGCAAGGACATCTTCGACAAGTACGGCCTTACCGTGCCGACGACGTGGGACGAGTTCCGCGCCCAGGCCGAGAAGCTCCATGAGCAGGCGCCCGACATCACCTTCTGCAGCATGCCGAGCAACTTCGTGCTGTTCACCATGGGGATCGTCTGGCAAGCGGGCAGCACCTTCTTCGATTACGCCAACGGCAAGTGGTACATCGATTTCACCAACGACACCGCCAAGAAGGTCATGAACTACTGGGGCGGCTTGGTGAAGGACAACCTGGTCCGCGCCGACATGTGGTGGAACGCCGACTGGTACAAGGAGCTGCAGGACGGCAAGGCCGCCACGGTCATCAACGGCGGCTGGTTCCCCGAGTGGCTGCAGCTCAACGCGGCCGCGAACACGGGCCTGTGGCGCGTCGCCACGCTGCCGCAGTGGGACCCCGCCAACCCGATCAACGGCGAGATGGGCGGCTCGGGCTTCTACGTGAGCAGTCAGTCGAAGAACCCCGAGGCGGCATCGCTGTTCGTGCTGTGGCTCAACTCGCAGAAGGACTCGCTCGTGCAGCTTCACGACAAGAGCCAGTTGCCGGTGCTGTGGTCGACCGTCTTCAAGACCGACGTGGCGCCCGCGTTGTTGAACACGCCGTACGAGTACTTCGGCGGTCAGATGATCACCAAGGTGAGCGTCGAGGCGCTCGACCAGGTCAAGACCGCCTTCACCGCGCTGCCGGTGATGAGCCAGGTCTCGTCCAGCAACGACACGCAGATGACGAACACGCTGGACGGCAAGCAGAACTGGGACCAGTTCCTCGCGAGCTGGCAGAACGACGTGGTGTCGTTCATGCGGCAGCAGGGCTTCAACAACCTGGTCGTGGGCCAGCTGCCACCTGGAGGCATGTAGGTCCCGTCCGGGGACGCGTGGTCGAGATCGAGGCGTGAGCACGCGGTCTCAATCTAGGCTTCGGCCGGGGCAGAGCACCTAGGTCCCCTCAGGAAGGTGGCGACATGCCGCTCCCGCAGGCCGGCACGCTGAATCCGATCGACGCAAGACGCGTGCCGGCCTGCCCGGCGCCGGTGGCCGGCCATCGGCCCGCCGTTCCGCAGGATGAACTCGGGGGCATCCTCGTGAGACCAGACGCATGAAACGGTTCTCGACCCTCAAGGCATTCGGGTTCCTGGCGCCGTTCCTGGCGATCTTCGGTTTCGCCGTCGTCTACCCGGTGATCCTGGGCGGTTACCTGTCCCTCTTCGGCCAACGCGGGGCCCGCAGGTGGTGGGTCGGGCTCGGCAACTACCACCAGGTGATCACCGACCCGAAGTTCTGGGAGGGCTTCAAGATCCCGATGTTCCTGCTGTTCGTGCAGGTGCCGTTCATGCTCTTCCTGGGAGTCGTCTTCGCCCTCATCTACGAGCGGGTGCGTACTGCGCGAGCCTACCGGTTGATCTTCTACCTCCCCTATGCGTTCCCTGGCATCGTCGCCGGGCTGCTGTGGTCGTACATGTTCTCGAAGTCGATGTCCCCGTTCCTGCCGATCCTGAAGGCGCTCGGCGTCCAGAACCCGAAGCTCATCACCTACCCCGCGCTGCCCTGGATCCTGCTGGTGATCGCGGTGTGGGAGTTCACCGGGTACACCTCGCTGATCCTCTACGCGACGCTGCTCGCGATCCCGAGGGAATACGCAGAGCAGGCGCAGCTAGACGGTGCCAACTACTCGCAGGTGGTCTGGTACGTCAAGTTGCCGATGCTGCGGAACACGCTGCTCCTGCTGCTCATCTTCAACATCATCGGCGCGCTCCAGGTCTTCAACGAACCGCAGTTCCTGGGGCAGCTGATCACGTTGCCGCCGAACTTCACACCGGCGATCTACATCTACAACCAGGCCTTCTCGTACGGTGCCTTCACCTACGCCATCGCCATGGGGATCGTGCTGGCGGCGATCATCTTCGCTGTCTCCTTCTTCTTCCTCAACCGATCGACCAGGGAGTTGAACGTCCGTGCGTGAACAGCGGCTCGTCAAGCCCGTGCCGGGGCCGCGCCGGTTCGCCCCCGTGGCGTTCGTCCGCAACCTGCCGTTCCACGTCGTGGCGGCGTCCTTCTCGCTCCTGTTCCTGTTGCCGCTGTACTGGTTCGTGGTCAGCACCACCAAGGACGCCTCGCAGCTCTACCAGGGCACGCTCACGCTGGGCAACCCGAACCACTTCATCCACGACAACCTGACGGGCGTGTTCGCGTTCCAGCACGGCGTGTTCGGGCTCTGGCTCGTCAACTCCTTCCTGTACGCCGGCGTCGGCGCCCTCGTCGGCACCTTCGTGGCCGCCCTCGCCGGCTTCGCCTTCCGCCGCTACGGCTTCTTCGGGAAGCGGCTTCTCTTCGTGCTGATCCTGGGATTCGCTCTCGTACCGCCGTTCGCCACGGCCCTGCCGCTGTTCTCCATCTTTCGGGACTTCGGCCTGCTCGACACGCGCTGGTCGGTACTGATCCCGTCCCTCGTGAACGTCTTCGGCGTGTACCTGATGGTCGTGTACTGGAACCAGGTACCGGACGAGCTGTTCGACGCGGCCATGATCGACGGCGCCAACGACGTCACGATCTTCTTCAGGGTCGGCCTGCCGAACATCCTGCCCGGCTTCACGACGCTGATCCTGCTCGCCTTCGTGACGGTCTGGAACAACTACTTCCTGCCTCTGGTGATGCTGAGCAGCAGCGACAAGTACCCGCTGATCCGCGGCATCCTCACGATCACGTCCCTGCAGGGCTTCCCCATCTACAACCTCAACATCATGGGGGCCTTCCTGACCAGCATCCCGCTCCTGATCATGTTCCTGGTCATGCAGCGCTTCCTCGCTCCGCAGCTCACGGGAGCCGTACGGTGACGACGCTGCGCCGTCGGCGGCCGCGTCCGCTCGCCGTGGCGCGAAGAACCGCCGATACGTCCATCGCCCCGGGGTGTGTGCTGAATGCTTGGGTGCGTAGCGGAAGCCGCTCGGTCGTGTGCCTGCTCGCCGGCGCCTTGTGGGTGGCGCTCGGGACCCTGTCTCCGGTGCTGGCCCAGGCGGCGACCACCGCAGGAACCGGCACCTTCACCAACCCCATCAAGGCTCGCCAGGGAGCCGACCCGTGGATGCTCTACTACCAAGGCGAGTACTACCTGGCGACGACCACCTGGAGCTCGCATCTCAGCATGCGCGAGGCACCGACCCTTGCCGGCCTGGCGACGGCACACGACGTGATCATCTGGATGGGCGACGCCCCAACGCGTTGCTGCAACATGTGGGCGCCCGAGTTCCACCTTCTCGACGGTCCCGACGGCCTTCACTGGTACCTGTACTACGTCGCCGGACAGGACGTGCATGATTACAACCCGACACAACGGCTGCACGTCCTCGAGAGCGAGGGCACGGACCCCATGGGCCCGTACCACTTCAAGGCCGACCTGATGCCCCAGCGCTGGGCTCTCGATCCCGACATCCTGAAGCTGAACGGCAAGCTGTATCTGCTGGGCACCTTCATGGAACGGGGCCAGGACCTGTTCATCGCGCCCCTCCGCGACCCCTGGACGCTGAGCGGACCGCCTGTGGTGCTGTCGAGGCCCTCACTGCTGTGGGAGCGGTTCGGCGCGCCGGTCGAGGAAGGTCCGGAGGCGCTGCAGCACGACGGCAACACGTTCATCGTCTTCTCCGCGAGCGGATGCTGGACCCCGAACTACGCGCTGGGGCTGCTGACCTACCGCGGCGGCGACCCGCTGGACCCCGAGTCCTGGCTCAAGGCGCCGGAGCCCGTGTTCCAGAGCGACAACGCCATCGGCGTGTTCGCCCCGGGGCACAACGGCTTCTTCACGTCGCCCGACGGCACGCAGGACTGGATCGTGTACCACGCCAACAGCTCACCGCTTGGCGGCTGCGACAACAACCGCAGCACGCGCGCGCAGCCCTTCGCGTGGAGGCCCGACGGCACGCCCGACTTCGGTGCGCCGATCCGGCTCGGCGTGCCGCTCGAGGAGCCTTCCGGCACCGTGGACGACGCTCTCCCGTAACGCCGGCCGGCCGCAGGGCGCCCGCCCCGGGCTCCGGTTCCGACGGCGGCACGGACGCTGTGTGGGTGGAAACGACGACGTAGGACGCCGCGCCCGACCATGCTTTCCGCACCACGCGTACCGGCTTGCCGGCAAGGTATACTTGCCTCACCACGGAAAGGAGGTGGTCCAGATAGACAAACGTGACATGACCAGTGGAGGTGCCCGTCGAGGGTAACTCAGGACCGCCTTCTTGAGCTTGCGAAGGAACCCCAGGGTTCCCTCGAGACTCTGGCGGGCAACCGGCGCGCCCCCCGCTTTCACGCGGGGGGCGCGTTTCTGCGAGGACCTCGTGGCGCTCGAGCCCCTGCTGAGCGCCAAGGCGGCCGCCGCGGCCCCGCGCTGACGGGCACGCTCAACCGGCGCCCGCCGTCGCCGCCAGCACCATCACCTCGTGGCGCAGAGCCGGCCTGGGCGCGCCCGGCACCGTCAGGTACGTGCGCACCTCGGGCTCGACACGGGCCAGCAACGTGTCGATGGCGCGGCGATGGTCCTCGGTGGTGCGGGCACGCTCGAGCCACTGCGCCAGCGCCTTCACGCGCCAGAGGCGTTCCAGATGGAAGGTCTCCAGTCCCGCCTCGGCCAGCCAGGCCACCCACTCGGACACTTGGTAGGCGCGCACGTGCGAAGGGTCGCGCAGGCGCTCAACGGTGTTCATGGCGTCCGCCAGGCGTTCGTCCTCGGGCGCGATGTTGTCCACCAGGATCAGGACCCCGCCGGGCCGCAGGACGCGCCGAGCGGAGGCCACGAACGCACGCGGATCGCCGAAATGGTGGGCGGCGATGCGGCACGTGACCAGATCGAAGCTGCCGTCCTCGAAAGGCAGGCTCTCGGCCGCCGTCTGCACGAACGCCAGCGTGGCGCCCGGGACCGTTTCCCGCAGGTGCGCCTCGGCGGCCGCCAGCATCTCCGGCGTCAGGTCGCTGGCCGTCACGGCCATGCCCGCCTGGGCGAAGACCCGGGCGGTGTGGCCGCCGCCGGTCGCGACGTCCAGCGCTCGCTTTCCCGCCAACTCGCCCAGCCGCGAGCGCGCCAGCTGCGGCAGTCGCGACAGCTCCTCACCCTGCGCGTGGCTGGCGCTGACGACGTAGTCCCCAGCAGCGGGGGCGAAGCGCTCGCGCGCCAGGCGCTGGGCCCGCTCCGTCGCGTCTCCGCTCACGGCCCGACCCTCACCGCTCGCTCGTTCACGCGCCGCCGGAGCGCATCGGGCCTAGCGCTCCCCGAGAAGCCGCCAGGCGCTGGGCAACAACCCCACCGCCAGCAGCAGCTTCAGTGCATCGCCCAGCAGGAACGGCGTCAAGCCGGCGGCGACGGTCGCGGCCCAGCCGGCACCGAGCGCGCCGTGCAACCAGACGAGGCCGGGCAGGTAGATGGCGACCTCGGCCAGTAGCATGGCCGCCACCGTGCGCGGGTAGCTGCGGTCCCAGCCGCGTCCCGCCAACCATCCCAGCAACGCCGACGCCAGCACGAAGCCGATCAGGTAGCCGCCGGTGGGGCCCATCAGGTGCGCGACGCCGCCCTGCCAGCCGGTGAAGATCGGCAGGCCGAGCGTGCCCAGGGCCACATAGGCGGCCGCGGTCGCGGTGCCGAGGCCCAGCCCGTAGGCCGTACCCACGAGCAGCACCCCCAGCGTCTGGCCGGTGAACGGCACCGGCCCGAGCTGGATCCTGATCTGCGCCAGCACGGCCAGGAACGCCACGCCAAGGGCGACCTGCAGGAGCGCTCGGGCGCGAGAACGGCTGCCCGCTGCGGGGAGAATGCGTTCGATCAGCGTCGTCGAGACCGCTCGGCTGGCCATCATCCACCTCCGGGCGCCGGGGCCCGCCCCGGCGTCGCCGCCGAGTATACAAGCGTCGCCGGCCGGCCGCGCCGTGCCGTGCTCCTATACTGGCGCCGTGCCCATCGATCCCTCCGAGATCCGCGTCTCCGACTGGGTGGTCACCGTCGACACCGTCTTCCCCAACCAGGTCAACCCTCTCGGGACCCTCTTCGGCGGCGTGGTGCTGCAGTGGATGGACGTCAACGCCGCCGTGGCGTGCGCCCGCTTCTGCCGGCAGGCGTCGGTCACAGCCTCCACGGAGCCCGTCGACTTCCGCAACCCCATCTACGTGGGCGAGATCGTCGAGGTCAAGAGCCGCGTCGCCTGGACCGGCACCACCAGCATGATCGTGCGCTGCGAGGTGCACGGCGAGAACCCCCTCACCGGCGAGCGGCGGCTGTGTACCATCGGCCACCTCAACTTCGTGGCCATCGGGCGTGACGGGCGGCCGGTGCCGGTGCCGCGGCTGCGGGTCGAGAGCGACGAGGAGAAGCGCCACTGGGCGACCGGCGAGCGCGTGCGCAAGGACATCCTGAGACGCCGCGAGGACCACGACGAGCCCTCCGCGGGCCCGGACTGAGCGGTCGCACCGGGCGCCGCGTCACGCCTCGGCCGCTCCGAACGAACGCCTCGGCGGCGGCGCACGGCGGTGGACGGTGTGACGCCGCGATCAGGTCGCCGCTGCTATCGTTGGAGCGTTCGAGGCGTGACGCGCCCCGAGGGCCCGGCGTCTCCAGTGACTCCAGACCGACACACGTCCTCCCGCGCGGCCAGCGCGGGGTTTGGTTCAGGAGGCAGCATGACCGAAGCCACGACCCCCCACAGCAGGCACGCGCTCGAGCAGCGCGCCGTCAACGCCATCCGCGCCTTGACGATCGACGCGACCCAGGCCGCCGGCGACGGCCATCCCGGCATGCCCATGGGCGCGGCGCCGATGGGGTACCTGCTGTATTGCCGCTTCATGACGCACAACCCCAAGGACCCCACGTGGGTGAACCGCGACCGCTACGTGCAGTCGGCCGGCCACGGCTCGATGCTGCAGTACAGCCTGCTCCACCTGACCGGTTACGACCTGCCGATGTCGGAGCTCGAGCGCTACCGCCAGTGGCAGAGCAAGACGCCCGGCCACCCCGAGTACGGCCACACCGTGGGCGTGGAGACGACCACCGGTCCGTTGGGTCAGGGCATCAGCACGGCGGTGGGCATGGCGCTGGCGGAGGCGCACCTGGCAGCGCGCTTCAACCGGCCCGGCTTCGACGTGATCGACCACTTCACCTACGTGATCGCATCCGACGGCGACATGATGGAAGGCGTGGCCAGCGAGGCATCGTCGTTCGCCGGCCACCACGCCCTTGGCAAGCTGATCGTGCTCTACGACGACAACGACATCTCGATCGAAGGCTCCACCGACATCACCTTCACGGAGGACGTGCCCGCGCGCTACCGCGCCTACGGCTGGCACGTGCAGTCCGTCGAGGACGCCAACGACCTGGAGGCGCTCGCCGGCGCCATCGACAAGGCGCGCCGGGAGCTCACGCGGCCGAGCCTCATCCGCGTGCGGAGCATCATCGGCTTCGGCGCCCCGAACAAGCAGGGCACCAAGGGCGTGCACGGCTCGGTGCTCGGTGACGAGGAAGCCCGGGCAGCCAAGCACAACCTCGGCATCGACTGGCCGGCGTTCACGGTGCCCGACGACGTCCTCGAGCACTACCGCGAGGTGGTGGGCCGCGGCGAACGCGCCCAGGAGGCGTGGAACGCGCTCTTCGCGCGCTACCGCGACGCGCACCCGGCGCTGGCCGAGGAGCTTGAGCGCGAGCTGCGCGGCGAGCTTCCGAGCGGCTTCGACGCCGACCTCCCCAGCTACCCGGCGGGCACCAAGCTCGCCACTCGCAATGCCTCGCATGCGGCCCTGAACGCGCTCGCCAGACGCGTTCCCGAGCTGATCGGCGGCTCGGCCGACCTGTCCGGCTCGAACTACACCGACATCGACGGCGCCCAGTCCATCGCGCCGGGCAGCTACGGCGGCCGCATCCTCCACTTCGGCGTTCGCGAGCACGGCATGGCCGCCATTGCCAGCGGGCTGGCTCTGCACGGCGGCGTCCGCCCGTTCGTGGCGACCTTCCTGATCTTCTCGGACTACCTGCGGCCGGCGTTGAGGGTCGCGGCCCTGATGAAGCAGCCCGTCACTTACGTGTTCACGCACGACAGCATTGGTCTGGGGGGCGACGGACCGACCCACCAGCCGGTGTCGCAGCTCATGGCACTGCGCACCATCCCCAACGTCACCGTGATCCGCCCGGCCGACCCCAACGAGACCTCCCAGGCATGGGCCCTGGCCCTGGCGCATCGTGGCGGGCCGGTGGCCTTCGCGCTCACGCGCCAGGGGGTGCCGGCGTTCGACGTACCGGCGGGCAGCGTGGCCAGGGGCGGCTACGTGCTTGCCGACGGCGGCGGCGAAGGCGAGCCGGACGTGTTGCTCATCGCGACCGGCTCCGAGGTGCAGCTGTGCGTGCAGGCGCGCGAGGCGCTCGCCGCCGACGGCGTGCGCGCGCGCGTGGTGAGCCTGCCGAGCTGGGAGCTCTTCCAGGCGCAGGACGAGGCCTACCGCGAGGCCGTCGTGCCCGGCGGCGTCCGCGCCCGTGTGACCGTCGAGGCCGGCGCCACGCTGGGTTGGGAGCGCTACGCCGGCCCGTTCGGCGAGATCATCGGACTCGACCGTTTCGGCACCTCGGCGCCCGGCAGCCGCGTCATGGAGGCCTACGGCTTCACGGCGGAGCACGTGGTCGAGGCGGCCCGGCGGAGCCTGGAGCGCGCCCGAGCCGGCTGAACCCACCGGCCGGCGGGGGAAAATGCCCTACACCGGCGCGCGCCGGGTTCGTATAGTGATCTGGTGTGCGCTGCCACACGCTCTGGAGCAGGGTGGCCGGCGCCGAGGTCACGTCCATTTACGCCCGGGAGGTTCCATGAAGCGTGTCCTGACTGTCATCGTCGCCGCCGTTCTCGCATCGGGCGCTGCCGCTCAGTCGCTGCGCTCACTTCTGCCGCCCGACGCCGTCGCCGTCATCGGCGTGCAGGGGCTCAGCCAGCAGCAGGCCAAGCTGCAGCCGTTCATCGACGAGTTCAACCGGCTCGGCGTGGCCGATGCCTTCCAGGCGGCCTTCGCCTCCACGGAGAAGTCGGCCGAGAAATCGGCCAACGTGCCCAACCTCACGCAGATGCCCAAGGAGCTCGAGGGCCTCAGCCTGCTCGACATCGTGGGGAACGAGGCCTACCTGGCCGTCTCCGTCAACCAGACCAACCCGTTGCCGGCCGTCACCCTGGTGGCGCGCGTCGACGCCAAGGCGCAGCAGGCCGCGGCCAAGCTGATCCAGGACCAGGCGGGCAACAGCGGCGTCCAGCGTCTGACCGAAGGCAAGCTCGACTTCTACGTCGAAACCGTCGACGACGGCGGTGGCAGCAAGACCACCGTCGCCTACGCCCAGGACGGCGCCCTGGTGGTGATCTCGAGCAACCCCGACGTGCTGCGGGGCGTGCTGCGCCGTCAGCAGGGGTCCAGCGAGCCTGCCTTCACCGATCAGCCCGGCTACAAGAGCACCCTCGCCCAGCTCGGTAACGGGCAGCTCGTCACGTACATCGACCCGGCTCCCGCCGGTCCGGTCCTCAAGCCGATCCTCGACGCCCAGAGCATGGACGCCCTGTCCCAGCGCCTGACGACCGCGCTCACCACGTTCGGGGTGTCCGCGCACGTCACCCGCCTGACGCAGACCGGCTTCGAGGGGCAGGGGCTGCAGCAGCTCGACGGCTCGGGCAAGGACGTCGCCCTGTACACCATGCTCGGTTCCGACGCCGCGGCGTCGACCGACGCCCTCGGCTTCGTGCCGCCGAACGCGCTCAGCGTCGGCAGCAGCGCCATCGCCATCACCGACTGGTGGAACTACCTCGGCGACCTCGTGGCCAGCGTTCCGCAGCTCGGCGTGAGCGACCTCGACCAGTTCGTCCAGGGCATGGTGGGCATCGACCTGCGCACGGACCTCTTCGACTGGGCCGGGCACAACGTCGCGACCATCTCGATGCCGGCGAGCTCACAGGCGGCGCAGCAGCCCGGTATGCCCAATCCCAACCTGCTCGGCTCCTCGGTGTTCGTGCTGCAGAGCAAGGACGACGCCGCCGCGACCAAGGGGCTGGCGGACCTGTTCGGCAAGCTCGCCGCCCAGCTCGCGTCGTTCACCAACCCGAACGGCAAGGCCCCGCCACCGCAGCCCAGCACCCACCAGGCGGGGGGCCTGAGCGTGACCAGCCTGAGCATGGCGCCGGGCGTCACGATCTCCTACGCGGTGACCGGCGGACAGGCGTTCATCGGCACCAGTGGCGACGCCCTCGACGCCGTGTTGACGGCGCGCCAGCACGCTGGCACGCTGCCCCCGAAGCTCGCCGCCCTGCGCTCCCGGATCCCTGACGGCGCCCACAGCTTCTCGCTGACCGACAGCCAGGCCTCGATGAAGAACAGCTCCGCCTCGCTGGTGACCGGCCTGCAGACGCTCGCGGGCATCGGCGGGTCGCAGAACCTCGACATGGCCAAGGTGACCAAGGCCACCGACGCCCTCACCAAGTTCCTCGACTTCGTCGCCGCCAAGCTCGGCAGCGCGGTGTCCTACACGCAGGTTTCGAACGGCAAGATCAGCAGCCACTCGCTCTCGCAGGTGAGCTGGTAGCCGACCTCCGTCAACCGACCCTTGTGGCGCGAGCTGTGAGCTCCCGCCACAAGGCGTCGACGGCTTCGTCCAGACGGTCTTCCGGCCCGGCATTGTCCACCACGTAGTCCGCTCGCGTCACCTTGGCGGCCAGGGGCATCTGCGCGGCGTCCCGGGCCTCGACCTCGGCCGCGCTCAGCTCGCCGCGACGCACGACGCGCTCGATGCGCTGCGCCAGCGGCGCGTCGACGACGATCACCGCGTCCAGTCCCACCTCGAGGCCGTTCTCGTACAGCAAGGGGATGTCGAGCACCACGACGCGTGGCGGCGCCGGTGAGGCGGCCAGCGCCGCGACGCGCGCGTCGCTCGCCCGCCTCACCCACGGGTGGACGATGGCGTGCAAGCGCGCGCGTGCATCCGGGTCGGCGAAGACCAGGCGCGCCGTGGCGGCTCGATCGAGCTCGCCCTCGACCACCAGCTCGGGACCGAGCTCGCGAGCGATGCGCGCCAGGACCTCGGGGTCGCGTGTGGCCCGGCGCGCCAGCGCGTCGGCGTCGACGATCGCCGCTCCGCGCGCCTGCAAGCGCCTGGCAACGCTCGACTTGCCGGCGCCGATGTTTCCGGTCAGGCCGACGCGCAAGGGCCTCACCGCGGCTCCGTCGGTGCCGGCAAGCGCTCGGCGGACCGAGGCGCCGCGTCGCACGAGAAGGCCCGAGCCCCGGCTCCGACCCCGGGACGCGCGCCCCGGGCGGCCAACGGACGCCGTGCTGTAATTGGGATCATGCGCTGGCTGCGCCGCCACACGCGTCGGGAGCGCATCGCCATGCCCCAGTCTACGCCGCGTCCCGCCGCCGGCTACCTGGTAGGCGGAGCCGTGCGGGACGCACTGCTCGGCCGCGAGGCACGCGATCTGGACTGGCTGGTGGCGGACCCGGAGGCCGAGGCGCTGCGCGCCGCTGCGGCGCTGGGCGGCAGCGCCTTCGTCCTGGACCGCGCACGCGGCCACTGGCGGGCGGTCGGCGGCGGCGTCACCCTGGACTACACGCCCCTGGTCGGGTCTCTCGAGGACGACCTCGGACGCCGCGACTTCACCCTGAACGCCATCGCGGCCGGACCGGACGGGCACCTGGTGGATCCGCTGGACGGCCGCGGGGACGCGCTCGCACGCCGGCTTCGCATGACGTCCGAGGCGGCGCTGGCGGACGACCCGGTGCGGCCCCTGCGGGGCGTGCGCTTCGCTGCCACGCTCGCACTCGAGATCACGCCGGCCACGCAGCGGGCCATCGTACGGCTGAGCGCCGAGCAGGCCTCCGGCGGCCGCCCGAAGGCGTCACCAGAGCGCGTCCGTGACGAGCTGGAGGCGCTGCTCGCCGACGCTGCGTGCGCCCGCGGGCTGCTCCTTGCCGACGAGCTGCGCGTCCTCGACGTGGTATTGCCCGTGCTGGCCGCCTGTCGCGGCGTGGAGCAAGGCGGCTTCCATCATCTGGACGTGCTGAGGCACTCACTCGAGGCCCTGAACCAGCTGGTGCAGGGCTTCCCGGAGGCGGATGCCGCGCTGCGCTGGGCGACGCTGCTGCACGACGTCGGCAAGCCGGCCACGCGCAGCCTGGGCGAGGACGGCCGCACCCACTTCTACGGCCACGCCCGTCACGGTGAGACGCTCGCCCTCGACACGCTCACGCGACTGCGGCTTGCCAACGTCCTGGCGCACCGCGTGGCGGCCCTGGTGCGCTATCACATGCTGCCGCTGCCGGCCGACGACAAGGCGGCGCGGCGCTTCGTGCACCGCCGCCGCACGCTGCTGCCGGACCTGCTGAAGCTGATGATCGCCGACCGCGAGGCGGCGCGGGGCCCGCTCTCGAGCGAGGCGAACCGACGCGCCTACCGGATGGCGCTGGCCCGCGTGCTCGAGATCCTCGACGAGGCCCCGGCCAGGCCGCCCCTGCTCGATGGCGAGGCGGTGATGCGGGTGCTCGGCATCCCACCCGGACCGCGTGTGGGCGAGGCGCTGCGGCTGGTCGATGAGGCCGAGGCGGTAGGCGACGTCGCCACACCCGAGGAGGCCGCCGCCCTGCTCCGCCGCTACGCCGACGCGCAGGGCTGGCGTTAGCCGGCCGCAGCGGCGGGCGCGAGCCCCCGAGCGCCGCAAGCGAGTGGCTACACTGGCGTCGTGCGCCGAATCGTGATCCTCCTGCCAAGCGTGGCGATCGGCGTGGCCGGGGGCGTCTGGCTGCTCGTGCGCGGGGTGCGCCACGCTCCGCGGCTGGCGCTCGGCTGGCAGCTGGCCGCGGGCGTCGGCCTGGGGCTCGCCCTGCTGGCCGTGGCGTGGCTTCTCGAGCGCTCGCTGCCGTCGTTTCGCTTCGCCAGCCGGCTGATGGAGCAGGCGCTGCGGTCCCTGGCTCTGCCGGCGTGGAGCGCCCTCCCGCTTGCGGCCGTCACCGCCGTCGGGGAGGAGCTCTTCTTCCGCGGGGCGCTGCTGGGCGTGATCGGCCTGGTGGGCCAGGCGCTGCTGTTCGGGCTGTTCCACCCCGTGCCGCGACGGGGCTGGGCCTACCCGGCGTACGCCGCGCTGGCGGGCCTGGCCCTGGGGGCCCTCACCCTCGCGGCCGGGAGCCTGCTGCCGGCCATGGTGGCGCACTTCGGCGTCAACCTGCAGGGCTTCTGGCAGGCGCAGGGCGGGAACGCCGCCGGCGGCGACGGCGGCGTGACGGACGCCGCTGATACACCGCAGGCGCACACTTGAGCCGTCAGTCCAGCCAGCGCCGGATGCGATCGACCGCCAGGCGCAGCGCCTCGGGCTCCTGGACCAGCGCGAAGCGCACGTAGCCCTCGCCGCGCTCGCCGAAGGCCCGACCGGGCGCCAGCGCCACCCCGGCCTCGCGCACCAGCTCCAGGCAGAACGCGAACGAGTCCGTGCGGCCGGCCGGAAGGCGCGTCCACACATACATGCTCGCCTGCGGCGAAGGCGTCTCCCAGCCCACGCCGTTGAGCGCCGTCACGAGCGCGTCGCGGCGCGCGCGGAAGCGCTCGGCGTCCGCCCGCAAGCGCTCCGGCGGCTGCTCCAGGGCAGCGATCGCCGCGCGCTGGGCGCCCAGGTACTGGTTGAAGTCGACCGCTCCCTTCACGCGCGCCAACGCCGCGATGGCGTCGGGGTGACCGACCGCCCAACCCATGCGCAGCCCGGCCAGGTGGAAGCTCTTGGAGCAGGAGTAGAGCTCGATCCCCAGCTCCAGCCCGCCGGGGCGGGCCAGCAGCGACGGCGCCCGGTAGTCCCCGAAGACGGTGTCCACGTACGGGAAGTCGTGGATCAGCAGCAGCTCGTGCCGCCTCGCGAAGTCCACGGCGGCGTCGAAGAAGGCGGCGTCGGCCACGCCGGCGGTGGGGTTGTTGGGGTAGCTGAGCACCAGCGCGCGGGCCGCCTCGGCGTCGGCCGGCGCCACCGCCTCGAGATCCGGGAGGAAGCCGCGCTCGGCCAGCAGCGGCAGCGCCACGCGCCGCACCCCGGCCAGCGCGGCCGCGCCGAAGTACGAGGGGTAGGCCGGGTCCGGCATCAGCACGGTGTCGCCCGGGTCGGCGATCGCCAGCAGGAGGTGCGCCATACCCTCCTGCGAGCCGATGAGAGGCAGCACGTGCAGGTCGGGATCGAGCGGCGGCTCACCGTAGCGCCGCGCGAACCAGCGCACCACCGCTTCGCGCAGTGGACGGGTGCAGGCATGCAGGCAGTAGCCGTAGCTCTGCGGATCGTCGGCCGCGGCTCGCAGCGCCTCGATCGACTGCGGTGGCGGCGGCAGGTCGGAGGATCCGATGGAGAGATCGAGGACCTCCGTTCCCGAGGCCCGCGTCTCGGCTATGGCGGCGTCCATGGTCGCGAACATGCTCGCGGGCATGGCCCGCGCGCGCCTCGAGGCGAAGCGCCCCAGGCTCATGCCGAAGAGCCCCCCGCCGCCGCGCCGTCGGCGCCGCGAAGCTCCGCTTCGAACGCGGCGCGCCCCTCGACCACCTCGTCTCGCGGCAAAGCGCCGGCCTCCAGCGCTTCGTCGGGCAGCGCCTCCAGGTCGCGGTAGAAGGCGCGACCGCGTTCCGCCACGTCGGCGCCGGCGCCGAAGCGGGCAAGGGCGTCGAACAACAGGTCCTCGGCCTCCGCGAAGCGCCCGCCTCCAGCCGCGTGCTCGAAGACCCGCCAGTAACTGCTCTCGGGAAGCGCCAGCCCCGACAGCGCCGCCACCAGGCCCCCGATCCGCGCCTCCAGGTCCTCCTCGTCCAAACCCGCCTTGGCCGCCTCGAGGTAGAGGTCCAGCGCCTTCAGTCGGCGGGTGTCGGCGGCCCCTTCGGCGGCCGCCCCCGAGGGCGACGCGTCACCGCCGGCCTCGGCTTCGGTCAGGCCAGCGTCGGCCTCCAGCAGTCGCGCCAGCACGTAGCCCCGCTCGCGGTTGAAGCGCATCGGCGCGCCCAGGATGGCGAGCAATTGCTCCGAGGAGAGCCGCGCCACCAGCGCCCGTCCCGAGCCGGTGAGCTGCATGTAGGCGTCCGCCAGCTCCCGCTCCGCCTCCGCCAGCCCCGCTCCTCCGCTTCCGGTGAGCACGCGTGCCATCACCTCCGCCACGGAATCGAGCATGCGCAGGATGAAGTCGTCACGGATCGGCATGCCACAGGGTACTGCGCGGCCGGGGCCGGTAGACTGCGCCATGCGCTGGACCGCCACCCGGCCCCGAGGCGTGCTCGCCGGGCTGGCGCTCACGGCGGCCATGGCCGCGATGGCCCATGCCGCGGCGGCGTGCGCGCCGTCCGCCTCGCTGACGGCGATCGCCGACGTCCAGGGCAGCGGCCCGCGATCGCCCCTGGTCGGCCGCCGGGTGAGCGTCCAGGGTGTCGTCACCGCCACCTTCAGCGGTCCCGACGCCTTGGGCGGCTTCTTCCTGCAGGACCCGCTGGGCGACGGCGACCCGGCCACCTCGGACGCCGTGTTCATCGAGGAGCGTCCCGGCCTCGCGCCGCCCAGGCCGGGAGACGTGCTGCGCGTGGTCGGCCGCGTCGGCGAAGCCCGGGACATCACCCGCATCGTGGCGGCCGGCCCGCCGGCACGCTGCGGAACGGCGCCGCTCCCGGCCGCGCGGCCGCTGCAGCTGCCGCTGCCGCCGGTGCCCGGCTGGGAAGCGCTCGAGGGCATGCTGGTGCGTGTCCCCGAGCCGCTCACCATCACCGGGGTGGCCGACCTCGGGCGCTACGGTGAGCTCACGCTCGCCCGAGGGCGGTTGTTCGCGCCTACCCAGGGCGTGCCTGACAGCGGCCCCGCGACGCTGGGCCGCATCGTCCTGGACGACGGCAGTTGGCTGCCCGACCCTCGGCCGCCGCCCTACCGGCTGCCGGACGGCCGGCCGCCGCGCGTCGGCGACGTGGTCGGCGGCCTGCTGGCGGTGGTGGTCCAGTACGCCCCCGGCGCCTACGCACTCGAACCGGTCGGGCGGCCCCGGCCGCACATCGCCAACCCCCGTCCCGGCACGCCCCCCGCCGTCGGCGGCGCCATCCGGGTGGCGAGCTTCAACGTCCACAACTTCTTCGTCACGCTCCACGGGCGCGGCGCGCGCACCCGGAGCGAGTACCTGCAGCAGCGCGACAAGCTGGTGGCCGCCATCATCGGCCTCGACGCCGACGCCGTGCTGCTGCAGGAGGTGGAGGCCGACGGCATGACCGCCGACGACGCCCTGGTGAGCGCCGTCAACGCGCGCCTGGGCGGCCCGGTCTACGCCGCCGTGCCCGATCCGGCAGGCGGCGTGGGCGGTGACCTCATCAAGCAGGCGATCCTCTACAGGTCTGCGACGCTGAGGCTGATCAGCAGCGCCAGCGATCCGGCGCCGGTGTTCGAGCGGGCGCCGGTCGCCGCTACCTTCCGCCTCCCGCAGGGCGGCGTGTTGAGCGTCGTCAACGTCCACCTGAAGGCCAAGTCGGGTTGTCCGGCCGCCGGCGACGTCGACCGCGGGTACGGCTGCTGGAACCTGCGACGCAGCGCCCAGGCACAGGCCGCGCTCGCGTTCGCGGCGGCGCTGGCCCGCCGCTCGGGCAGCCCCGACGTTCTCGTCGCCGGCGACTTCAACAGCTACGCTGCCGAGCCACCGGTGGCTCTGTTCAGACGCGACGGCTACCTGGACGCGGCCGCCGGCCTGCCGCCGGCGGCGCGCTACAGCTACGTCTACGCCGGCGCCTCCGGCACCCTCGACTACGCTTTCCTGAGCCCATCGCTGGCCGGCCGGCTGACGGGTGCCGGGTACTGGCACATCGACGCCGACGAGTCGTCCCTGCTGGCCGCCGGCGGCGGCTTGGCGCCGGCGGGCGCAAACGTGGCGGCAACGCCCTTCCGGGCGTCGGACCACGATCCGCTGTTGCTGGGTCTGGACACTACCGCCGGCGGCCGCTGAGGCCGGCACGGCCTACCGGCTGGCCGCTCAGGCGACCTTGTGCGACTTGTCGGGGTCGGCCTGGGCCACGCTCAGCCAGGCATCGGCGCTGGCGGTGCGTGCGCTGCGCTCGGCGTGGACCGTCTTGCGTACCCGCTTGGCCTCGCGCCTCAGGATCTCGCGCTCGGCAGCGATGAGCTTGACCAGGTCGCGGTGCGTCGACGTCCCCGCAAAGACCGCCCGCTCGTAGCGGGTCACCATCGCCTGGAGCTCGGTGTCCGAGTAGCGCTTGATGCTGCGCGAGCCCTCTGCCATGGTCGAAGCCTAGCAGTGGTCCACTAACGGCTCTCTTACCGGAGGCGGCCGGCCGTCATGGCGCAACGGCGACCCTCGAAGCCTGCCCAGCGCCCGCCGCTGGATGGGCGGCAGCGCCTGGTACACGCTTTGCACCGCCGGGGCTCAGTCGCGGCCGTCGTCACGCTCGCTGCCCGCGGGCGGCGGTTCCGCCGGAGCGGCCGAGGCGGTGTCGCCCGCATCGCCCTCGCCCTCCCGCCGTTGCTCGCCGTGCGGCGCGGCCCCCGGTGCGCCCGTCTCCTCCTCGGCCGCTTCCCGCCGCGACCGGCCGTACCACAGGAGGCCCGCGCCGATCACGAAGAACAGCAGGAAGCTGCCGAAGCGATGGAAGACGAGCAAGATCAGCGCCAGGATGATCGCGGCGGCTCCCCACGAGGAGGCCCGGAAGCGCCGACCGCTCACGACCGCCCCCCCTGCGGGCGGCCGGCGGCATGTGCGGTGTGTCCAATGCCGGTCGCTGTCATCCCCTCAAGGGTAGCAGCCCGGCCCCGCCGGCCGCGCTCGCGATGCCGGCGCCCGCCGCCGTGGGTGCGGCCAACGCGCACCGCGCCGGCCGCCCGCCGCCCATCTCGGCCCGGCTTCAGCCGGAGGAGAAAGCGCCCGTGAGGACGAAGCCAAGCAGGTAGCCGAAGGCGGAGACCCCCAGGCCGACGACGAACATGTCGAAGCCGCTGCGCACCCAGGGTCTGCCGGTGAAGACGCTACGCGCCGCGCCCACTACGAAGTGCATCGCCATGGCGACCACGAACGCGCTCCACGCCACCACCGGACCCGCCCCGAAGAAGAACGGCACGATCGGCACGGCCGCTCCGAACACCGTCGCCAGGCCGGTGGTGATCCCTTCGACCAGAGGCGAATCGGCCTCCTCGCTGATGTTGAGCTTCTCGCGTGCCAGCTCGCGAAGCGCCACCTCGGGGTCGGCCATGACGCGCCGGGCCGCGCTGCGGGCCTCCTGCTCGGTCAACCCCTTCTCGCCGTAGAGGCTCGCGAGATAGTCCTCTTCGCGCTGCGGGAACAGGACCAGCTCGGCGCGTTGCGTGTTCATCTCGTTCTGGTCGACCTCACGTTGACTCTGAGCCGCCAGGTAGCCGCTCGCCGCCATCGACAGCGACGACGCCAGCAGCCCGGAGAAGCCGCTCAGCAGCACCACGTCGCGCTGGATGGCGGCGCCGAGCATGCCGGCGATGAGCCCGAAGTTGGCGGTCAACCCGTCGTTGAAGCCGTACACCAGGTTGCGCAACCGGCCCCCGGAGTCGACGTGGTGCCAAGGATCGCCGGAGGTCCCGCTCAGCCGGCCGAGAACGCTGGCGTGATGCGCCGACTCGCGCGCCAGCCGGCTGACCCATGGCTCGTCCACGCCATCGGAGGCCTCCTGCAGGAAGCGGGCCACCTCGCGGCCCTCCTCGTTGGTCGCCATCGCCAGCACCAGGCGGGCGCCGACCAGGCGAGATGCCAGCAACAGCCCACGCGTCCGCCACGACGGGCGGAAGCGAGGCACCCGCCCGAGCATCCCCTCGAACACGCGCTGGTGCGAGCGCTCGTCGGAGGCCAGGCGCTCGAGGCTGGCGCGCGCTTCGGCGTCGCGCGTGCGCCGAGCCAGCCGCGTGTACAGGTGCGCGGAGTCGCCCTCGTCCTGCCAGTGCTCCAGCAGCCGCTCCCGCGAGAGTCGCGATGCGGCCGTCGGCGTGTCGGCAGCCTCCATGGCCCCGCCTCCCCTCGATCGATCGCACAAGGTTGTCGCCGCTGAAGGACGTGCCGGACGCTGCGCCGCCGCTCCCGGCGGCCTCAGAGCGCCCGGAGTAGCAGCTCCACCGGCGCATCGTCCAGCCGCCGCGCCTCGCACGCGTCGGTGTCACGACACACCATCAGGTAACGGAATCGGCGACCCGCCGAGCCCGGTACCTCGGACCGCATCAGCAGCAGCTCTTCACGAGGCGAGCTGGTGTGGCACAAATCGCAGCACACCTGGGCGGCGTCGTCCCCCGAGCGCTCGACCGGCGTCATGCGCAGCCTTTCGGTGCCGGCAGCGTCCATGACGCGCACCTCACCGTCGAGGTCACGCTCCAGCCGGTAGACACGCTCCCTGGGAACCAACCGCGCCGGGGTCGCCGGGAAGAACTCCTCGACGATCTCCAGCGCGGTGTAGCTGTGCTTTGGTTCTTCGCTCACCTCAACGGGAGTATACCTCCGCAGGCCGGAGCACGCGCCCGCCCCTGTCAGCCGGCGCCGACGCGGCCGCCCGTCGGCGGACGGTCTCCTGCCGGTCTGAGGCCCAGCGTCAGGATGCCGAGCGTCACCAGGGCGGCGGCGGCGAGGGCCGCGATGAACACCACCACCTGGGCGCGTTGCTCCACAGCGATGCCGACGAACGCCCACACCAGCACCAGGGCGTAGGCGACGTCACGCCGCCGCAGCATGGCGGCGCCGAGCAGGGTCGCCACCGCCAGCATGATCACGGCCCAGGTGACGTCGCTGAGCCCCCAACCGCCCCAGCCGGCGTGCAGCAGGGCGTCGGACACGTTGGCGATGGTGGCGACGCTGATCCAGCCCAGGTAGACGCTGAACGGCGTGCGCACCGCCCAGCGCTCCAGCGGGTGCGCCGGCGGCTCGCGCCGCAGCCGCCGGTAGATGACGATGAGGGTGAGGAGCAGCGCCGCCATCACCGGTACCGTCCAATAGATGTGAAGCGTCTGCCACAGCACCAGCCACACGCCGTTGAGCACGCACGACAGCACGAACCACCAGGCCACGGCGCGCACCTCCGCGGACCGCCCGGCGCCCGGCAGCGCCTGCACCACGGCGTAGACGCCGAGTCCCAGGTAGATGACGCTCCAGATCGAGAACACGTAGCCGGCGGGGACGAACAGCGCCGGGTACAGCGCCGAGACCTCCTGCGTCGTGAGCCCGCCGATCGGCAACGTCACCGCCAGGGCGTTCACGATCACCATGCCGAGGTAGGCCGCGATCACGGCCGCGGGGGCGAGCCCCCGGGCCGGCGGGCCGGCTGATGAGAATCCAGACCGTCGCATGTAGAACCCCTCCCTCTGGCCGAGCCCAAGGGCGCGACACGCGCGCGCCCGCTCGACCCGATCAACCCTCCAGGCCGCGCAGCAACGTGGCCATCTCGATGGCTCCCGTGGCGGCCTCGAAGCCCTTGTTCCCGGACTCGCTACCCGCGCGCGCCAGCGCCTGCTCCAGGTCCTCGGTGGTGAGCACGCCGAAGGTGATCGGCACGCCCGAATCCAGCGTCGCGCGCGCCCCGCCGTCGGACACCATCGAGCACACCACGTCGTAGTGGCTCGTCTCGCCGCGGATCACGGCACCCAGTGGGATCAGCGCCTGGTAGCGCCCGCTCTCGGCCATGCGCTTGGCCACCAGCGGGATCTCGATGGCGCCGGGCACCCAGGCCACCTCGACCGCGTCCTCCGCCACAGCGTGGCGCTCCAAGGCATCCAGCGCTCCCTCGAGCAAGCGGCGCGTGACCACGTCGTTGAAGCGGCTCACGACCACTCCGAAACGCATGCCGGCTGCCTGCACCGTGCCCTCGAACGCCTTCATGACATCAGCCTAGCAGGCCTGCCCCCGTTAGGGCAGAAAGACGTCGAGGACAATATCGCTCACACTCTGCTTGACGGCGTAGACGGGCTTGTCGCCCGGGAACCGGACGGTGAACACGTTCCAGCCCTTCTTGAGCTGGAGCTGGCTGCCGCCCCCCGCAAGAACCGCGTCCCTGTCGACGTAGAGAAGGGTGAAGAAGCCGACGGGCTTCTCCAGGCTGGCCACGCCGATGAACCACGGGTCGGTCACCTTGTCGAACACGCCGTTGCCGTTCTTGTCGACGTACATGTTGACGCGGCCGACCGCGAAGTTCACGGTCTGACCGCTGCCGTCGGCAGGCTTCACGGTGTACTCGTTCTGCAGCCCGGGAAGCAACACCGCGCCGCCGAGGAACGGCTGCAGCTGGGTCTGCGGGATCGGCTTGGTGGCGATCCTGAAGGTGCCCCCGACCGGCGCCACGCTGGCGACCTCGAGGCCCCACACGGAGTTGTTCTCGACCAAGGCGATGGCTACGCGCGTCCCGTTCGGCAGTGCCTGCTCTGTCTTCACGACGCCGCTCAGCTCGGCGCTCTGTTGGGCGAACGCCGTAGACGCCAGCACGAGCACGAGCAGGAACACGAGTCGTCTCATGGCATTCTCCAAATCAGCACAGCCTAGCATGGCGCCCTCGCTGCGGCGCCTCCGATTCGCGTTGCCCGGCGCACGGCGCAGCCTCGCGCCGCCGCAGGTGCCCCCACCGTCGACCGCACCTTCATAACACACGCACCGATGAGAACCGGCGGGCCCCACGCAACGATGAAGGCGGCGCGCCGTCACTCCGGGTAGCCGGTGGGATGGGCCGTGTGCCAGCGCCAGGCCGAGTCCACGATCGCCTCCAGCGCGGCGTGCTGAGGCCGCCAGCCGAGCTCGTCCCGGATGCGCCACGAGTCCGCGACCAGCTCGGGCGGATCGCCCGCTCGGCGGGGTGCGGCGCGCTCGGCGATGGCCCGGCCGGTGACGCGCCGGCACGTCTCGATCACCTGGCGCACCGAGAACCCCTGCCCGCTCCCCAGGTTGTAGGCGTGGGCCTCTCCCTCCCCGAGCGCTTCGACGGCGAGCACATGGGCATCGGCCAGATCGAGGACGTGGACGTAGTCGCGGACGGCGGTCCCGTCGGCCGTCGGGTAGTCCTCGCCGTACACGGCGACCGCCTCACGCCGACCCGCCGCCACCTGGAGCACCAGCGGGATCAGGTGCGTCTCGGGTCGATGGTCCTCACCCAGGTCGGAACTGGCTCCGGCGGCGTTGAAGTAGCGCAGCGTGGTGAAGCCGACGCCGGCGGTGCGGCCGAGCCAGCTCAACATGCGCTCGACGAGCGCTTTGGATTCGCCGTACACGCTCTCGGGCCGGATCGGCGCGTCCTCGGGGATCGGTACCGCGTCCGGCGTCCCGAACAGGGCGGCCGTGCTTGAGAGCACGAAGCGCTTCACGCCGGCCGCCATCATCGCCTCCAGCAGGTGCAAGCTGCCGGCCGTGTTGTTGCGGAAGTACCGCAGCGGCTGCTCCATCGACTCGCCCACCAGCGAGTAGGCGGCGAAGTGGATGACCGCCTCCACACCGTGCTCCTCCAGCGCCGCCCCGACCCTGCGCGCGTCCGCGATGTCGGCTTGGACGAATGCCGCGCCGCGCGGCACGGCGGCCCTGTGACCGGTGACGAGGTTGTCCAGGATCACCACCCGGTGCCCGCGTGCGAGCAGGCGCTCCGCCGTGATGCTGCCGATGTAGCCCGCACCGCCCGTCACGAGGATCGTCATGAGGGTAGTGTACCCAGCCCGCGAGCCCCGTTCTGGAGGGCCGACACCGGAACCGGTGTTGTCGCTCGCGGTCCGCGGGGAGTCGTTTCGGGAGGCTTATGATGGCGCCAGTCGATCCAGGAGGTAACGATGACGGTTCAGTCCAAGGGCGCACCCCCCACCACCTCGGCGGTGGACACCGGCCAGATCTGGTTCGAGGGGGCGCTGGTCGCACCGGAGGAAGCCAAGGTCTCCGTCCTCACCCACGCGTTGCACTACGGCACGAGCGTCTTCGAGGGCATCCGCGCCTACGAGACGACGCGCGGGGCGGCGGTGTTCCGCCTGCCCGAGCACACCCGACGCCTGCTCGACTCCGCGAAGATCCTCGGCATGCCGTCGCCGGTGACGGCGGATGAGATCGACCGCGCCATTCTCGAGACCATCCGCGCCAACGGCCGCAAGTCCTGCTACATCCGGCCGCTGCTGTGGTATGGCGCCGAGTCACTCGGGGTGAACCCGGGACGCAACCGTGTGCACTTCATGGTGGCCACGATGCCCTGGGGCACGTACCTGGGCGACGAGGGGGTACAGAAGGGCGTGGCCCTCATGACCAGCTCCTGGCGCCGCAGCGCCGGCGACATCATGCCCACCAAGTCGAAGGCGGGCGGCAACTACGTGAACTCGGTTCTCGCCAACCAGGAGGCCCGCGCCAACGGCTTCGACGAGGCCGTCTTGCTCGACAAGGAGGGCTTCGTCGCCGAGGGCTCGGGGGAGAACCTGTTCATGGTCAGGAACGGCGTGCTCTTTCCCATCGCCCACTCGGTGAACCTGCGCGGCATCACGCGTGACAGCGTCATCCGCATCGCCGAGTGGCAGGGGACGCGCGTCGAGAGCACCATGGCGACCCGTGACGAGCTGTACACGGCCGACGAGGTGTTCATGGTGGGCACCGCCGCCGAGGTCACGCCGGTGGCCTCCATCGATCGCCGACCGATCGGCGACGGCGTGGCGGGCCCGTTCGCGCTGGCGATGCGCAAGACCTACCTGGACGTGGTGCACGGGCGCATCGACGCCTTCGAGGACTGGCTGACCTACGTCGACGGCTGATCGGACCTGCCGGCGCGCACGAGCTGCTTCTCGAGGATGGTGCGCCACTCGTCCAGCAGCCCGTCGGCAGCCAGTGCCCGGCGAAGACCGGCAGCGTCGTCACGATCCTTGAAGTAGAGGCGGTTGAGCTCCATGACGGTGAGCGGGCGCGCCGGGCGCTCGATGACGGTGACGGGCGCGCCGGCCTCCATCTCGCCCTCCTCGAGCACGCGCAGCAGGTAGCCGGTGAATCCGCTATCGGCCATCCAGGCGGTGAGTTGCGGCTCAGCGTTGTGCGCGCCGGGCATCCAGCACGGCACGCGCGGCTCGGTGACCTGTAGGCGCACGCCGGCCACCTGCCACACCTCGCCGAGCGCCACCTCGTCCTCGAGCCGACCCGCCACGCGCGCGTTCTCGCCGAACGCGGGCGGGGCCAGCCGGCGCCCCAGACGCCCTTCCCAGTAGGCATAGCGCTCCTCGGGATAGACGCACAGCGCCCGCGCCTCGCCACCGTGGTTGCGCTTGTCGGCCTGGTCGTCCCCCTTCAGCCCCAGCCGGCCCACCCACACCGGACCGTGGACCTCCGTCTTGGCGATGGCGGTGTCGGCGCGGCGACCGCCGAAGTCCCGCGACTGGATCCTGCCTGCGTAGAGGGCAACGACCTCGGCCATGCCCCCAAGTATGCCAGCTGACGCCCCCACGGAGCGCATTAAGATGGCCGCATGGAGCTTCCCTACCGTCCCCGGCGGATCCACTTCGTGAGGCTCGAGGAAGCGAAGGGCTGGCGTCTCAAGCTCTACAACCTGCTGCATCACAGCAAGCAGCCCTCGGAGGCGCTGCTGCGCGCCGCCACGGAGACGGCGCTGGCCTTCCTGCCCCAACCGGCCAGCACCGCCGGCCGCTACGGGGTCGGCTTCGTGGCCGTGCATCAGGGCAGCAGTTACGACTTCGTGACCGTCGCCTACTGGACCTACGACACCGAGCTCCGGTCGCAGACGTACATGCGTCCGTCCAGCGGCAGCTACCTGCTTGAGCCCGTCTCCGGCTCCGAGCTCTCCGCCGACGTGTGGGATCTGCGCCTGCTGGCCTTCGAGCGCGACGCCTGGCTCGAGACGGTGCTCCGGCCCGCGCAGGCGGACCTCGACGCCTACCTGGATCGCACCCTGGAGGAAGAGGCCTAGCCTCGGCCGGTGGCGGCGCGCGCGTGACCCCGCTGGCGCTGGCGCTCGTCCTGGTCGCCGCGGGGCTGCACGCCACCTGGAACCTGCTCGCCAAACGCGCTCGCGGCGGCGTCGAGTTCGTGTGGCTGTTCGCCACGCTTACGCTCGTGCTCTACGCGCCCGCGGTGGCGCTGTACGTGCTGCTGGCGCACCCCGTGCTGCTGTGGGTGCAGGTGGTCTTCGCCGCGGTCAGCAGCGGCCTGCACGTCGCCTACTTCGTGACCCTGCAACGCGGCTACCGGGCGGGCGACCTGTCGCTGGTGTACCCGCTGGCGCGCGGCAGCGGGCCGGCTCTGGCCGCCGTCCTGGCCGTCGCGGTGCTGGGCGAGCGACCCGGCCCGGCGGGCCTGGCGGGCGCGGGGCTGGTGGTCGTCAGCGTGTTCGTCCTCGCGGGCGGCACGACCGCCACCCGCACGGCGCGACCGGCGGTGCTTTTCGGCCTGGCGACGGGCGTCTTCATCGCCCTGTATACCGTCTGGGACGGCTTCGCCGTGGGCCACCTGGGGGCGGCGCCGCTGCTGTACAGCTACCTCTCGGAGGCGGGGCGCTGCCTGCTGCTGCTCCCGCTCGCGTGGCGTGGCCGGACGACGCTCGCAGCGGCGTGGCGCTCGGCGCGCCGCGAAGCCGTAGGCATCGCCGTTCTCAGCCCACTCGCCTACATCCTGGTGCTCACGGCGATGACCTTCACCCCCATCAGCCTGGTGGCGCCCGCACGCGAGGTCAGCATCCTGCTGGGCACGCTCATGGGTACGCGCCTGCTCGCCGAGGGCCAGGGGGCGCGCCGGCTGCTGGCCGCGGTCGGGATGGTGGCGGGCGTGACGCTTCTGGCCCTGGCATGAGCGCCGCGCGGGAACGGCGCCGGAAGCGTCAAGAAGGTCACGGTCATGCCTGCCGGCCACTGCCTACAATCGTCCATGGACGTGTCCGAGCTGCTCGACGAGTTCACGGACAGGCACGCCGACTTCCTGGTCTACGAGGGTCCCTACCGACTGCTGGCCGACGAGGCGCTGGAGCGCGCCTACGCCGACCTGGTCCGGCTGTTCGAGGAGTGGCGGCAACGCATCTACCACTTCGACAACGATCTGGGCGCATCGGCCGTGCTCTACCGGCCGCTGGCGCGCCCCCGCATGCGCTGGGACGTCATGGTGACGCGCTTCCGGGGAGACGGCCCCTTCGCCTATGTGTCCACCGGGTCGCTACGGCGCGACCTCCGCTGGCGCGAGGTGCAACGGGTGTTGGACGGCATCCGAAGCGACTGATCGGCGCCCTCTGCGGGCGCGCGCTTCGCTCCGGGCGGCACGTGCGGGCTTGTAAGAATCGCGACAGAACGGCGTAAGAGTCCCGAGAGGCGTGGGCGGTTAGCCTGACGCCATGAGGTCGTTGCCATCCGTCCTTCGATCCCTGACCCAGGCCACCCTCGCCACGGGCACCCTTCCCGAGCGCACGCGCGCACGCCGGCTGGGCGCCGTCGAGGACACCCTGGTGCACGGATGGGAGGGTGCCCTGGCGCGCCTCGAGCTCGAGCGCATGGAGACCCTCGTTCGGCGCTTGCGGGGTCGTCCGCCGCGCATCGAGAACCCCTTCGCCGCGTTCCCCACGCGGTCGTTCTGGCTGAGCAAGTTGATGGAGGACTCTGGCTGAGCAGAACCGTGGACGAAGCGGGCCCGCACCTCGACAGCGGGCCCGCTTCGTTTCGTGTGGCCGGTGCTCATGCGAGCGGCCGGCCACCGCTGGTCTCGAGTCCGTTGCGGACGACGCCGCCTTCGGGCAGTGGGGCGACCGCGTCGGCGAGCCGGCGCAATGCGCCTGCGGCGCGGTAGCGCCAGCCGGCCAGGCCGGCGCCGTCCCGGTCCGCGAGCGCCGCGCGCACGAGCCGGGCGCTGCGGGCTTCCTCCTGGAGTGTGTTCATGCGTTCGCGTGCGGCGTATGCGACGCTGCCGTGCCATCCGTTCATGGTGCGCTCCCTCACAACGTGATCGAAAGGCTTGGGTTCCTGGGCGGGCCGCACGCGACGCGTCGTCGGGCGGCGGCCTAGCGGTTGGTCCAGTGGCGGGCGAGGCGGGGCGAGCGCTCGGCGTCCGCGTAGCCTGCGCGCCTCAGTTGCAGCAGGCCCGACCGGCGCCGCATGTCGGCGGCGCGCGCACGGGCGACCGAGATCAACAGGGCGTTCATCATGGCTACCTCCTTGGTGGGCGGGTCCGGCGTCGATTCCGGACGCGCAAAAAACAACCTCGGCGAGGAGCTCGCCGAGGGCCGACATCCGTGTCGGGCTGGGCCGTGTTCTACGGCCTGGGGTCCCTGGGGGGACCTCCCTCGAGCGAGCGGCGCACGCCGCCGACCGCGGCGCTGAACGCAATGGGTCCGGTGACGGCCATGCAGGCGACGTCGACGAACCACGCGCGGGCGAGACGGAGCTCGGGCGCCGCGGTGCACGGTTGCGCGAATGCCAAGTTGGTCATCGAGTCACCTCCTGTCCGGGTCTTCGGCGAGCGACCCGCTACCGCGGGTCGAGGCCCTCGGAGGCGGAGTATAGCAGCCCCGCCAGCATTATGCAAGATGCTATACAGGAACCCTGCCGGAGCCGCGAGGATCCATCGCAGGCAATGCCAAGGGCCGTACCGGCCGCTCAGCCGTCCTCGAGCAACTCCGCGGTCTCGTGATCGCTGCGCGGGTCCTGTGCCAGCCTGCGGAGCTTGGCGCGCCGCTCCGGAGACCGGAGCGGTTGCTGCTCGAGCTTCTCGGTGAGGGCGACCATCAGCTCGAAGCTGCGGCCGACGCTCGCGCTGCGCACGATCTCCACGTCGGCGGGGAGCTCGTCGCCGAGCCGCGGCGCCAACGACAGCACCGACAGCCGCTCGCCACGCAGCAGCGCCAGGGTCAGGTCGGTGCGGCGGCGACCGTCACCGAAGCTCACCCGCACGCCCGCGGGGACGGCAGCTCGCAGCACGGCGGCTCGCGCCTCGAGCGAGCGCTCGTCCGGATCGACTGCCATGCTCCATCTTAGCGCGGGCCGCCCGGCGCCGGGCGCAACGCGTCGCGCTCGTCAGCGCCTGTCAGTAGGCGCGCGCGAAGACGACCTTGCGCGGGTACGCCGACTCGCGGCCGGTGTGGACGCAACGCGTTCCCTCGGCGCTGGGGCCCTCCAAAGGGATGCAGCGGACCGTCGCCTTGGTCTCCTCCTGGATCTGGCGTTCGCTCTCGGGATCGCCGCAGTGCGTGGCGTACACGAAGCCGTGCTCGACCATCTCCTTGAGCTCGTCATAGCTGTTCGCCTCGAAGGTGTGCGCCTCCTGGAAGCCGCGGGCGCGCTCGTACAGGGCGCGTTGGAACGTTTCCAGCTCGGCCGTCACGCTGTCTGGCAGCGTCTCCAGGCGCAGGCTGCGCTTCTCGCCGGAGAGCCGGTCGACCAGCACCGCCGTGCCCTCGCCGACGTCGCGCGGGCCCAGCTCGATGCGCAGCGGCACGCCCTTCTGCTCCCACTCGTTGAACTTCCGGCCGGGGCTCAGCCCATCGCGGTCGTCGACATGGGCGCGCACGCCGAGGCCGTGCAGCGCGTCGGCGAGGTGTTGGACCTCGGCCAGCACCGCGCCCCGGGCCTCGCGGTCGTCGGCGCGGTAGATGGGCACGATCACCACCTGGTGCGGGGCCAGCCTGGGCGGCAAGATGAGCCCCTTGTCGTCGCCGTGGGTCATGATCAGCGCGCCGATGAAGCGCGTGCTCAGACCCCAGGAGGTGGTGTTCGCGTACGCCTGAACGTTGTTCACGTCGTTGAAGGTGATGGAGAACGCACGCGCGAAGTTCTCGCCCATGAAGTGGCTGGTGCCGGTCTGCAGCGCCCGGGCGTCGCGCATCATCGCCTCGATGGTGAGGGTCACGCGCGCGCCGGCGAAGCGCTCCCCCTCGGTCTTCTCGCCGCGCACCACCGGCAACGCCCCGAACTCCTCGGAGAAGCGGGCGTAGATGTCGAGCATGCGCTGCGTCTCCTCCATGGCCTCCTCGGGCGTGGCGTGGGCGGTGTGCCCCTCCTGCCACAGGAACTCCGAGGTGCGCAGGAAGGGACGCGTGCGCATCTCCCAGCGCACCACGTTGCCCCACTGGTTGTAGAGCAGCGGCAGATCGCGGTAGCTCTGCACCCACTTGCTGTAGAGCTCGCCGATGATGGTCTCCGAGGTGGGCCGGATGGCCAGCGGCTCCTCCAACTCCTTGCCTCCGGCGTGCGTCACCACCGCCAGCTCCGGCGAGAAGCCCTCCACGTGCTTGGCCTCGCGCTCGAAGAAGCTCACCGGGATGAGCAGCGGGAAGTACAGGTTCTCGTGCCCCGACGCCTTGAACATGGCGTCCAGCTCACGCTGGATGTTCTCCCAGAGGGCGTAGCCGTACGGCCGGATCACGAAGCTGCCGCGCACCGGGCTGAGGTCGACGAGGTCGGCCCGGTAGACGATGTCGTTGTACCAGGCGCTGAAGTCTTGCGACTGCGGCGTGAGAGCCTGCGTCTTGGCCATAGCGCTTCAGCTTACCAGGGCGCCCGGATGCCGCCCGCCGGCCCGGCGCGGCGCGCGGACGCCGCGCGAGGCCGGCTCACGTCACCAGGACCGGCACGTCCCCCTGGAGCAGCACCTGCTCCAGGATGCCGCCGACCACCTCCTCGAGCCAGCGGGCGTACTTGTAGCTACCCATGAACAGCGCGTCGCAGCGCTGGGCCGCCAGGGTCTGCTCGATCGCCTGGGGCACCGGACCGTGGGCGGACACGTAGGTGGCTCTGACGCCGAAGCGCTCCAGGTACTCGCGGGCGCGACCCAGCGGACTGACGCCGCGGGCGCGGTCCGACACGGTCATCACCACCGGCTCGAGCCCGCGCTTCACGGCCGTGTAGGCGAGCGCGAACAGCGCCTCGTCGGCCCGGGCGCCGCCGTCATAGGCCAGCAGCGGCCGCCGCATCCCAACCGGTCCTCGCCTCACCACCAGCAGCGGCCGGGGGCAGCGACGCAGGAGGCCCCGCAGCTCGGCCGACAGGCGGCGCTCCGGACCCGGCGCCTCGCTCAGGGCACCGACCACCAGGTCGAGGTAGGCGGCGCGCTCCCGCACCTCCTTGACGGCGTCGCCGTCGGTGGCGGCGAACTGCCCGGGAACCCCCCGGTCGGCGCACGCCGACTCGAAGCGCTCACGCTCCGAGCGCAGCGCCTCGGGCGAGAGGGCGGCCGCGCCCAGGCGCAGGCCGTAGAGCGTGGCGCCCTCGAAGATCGCCACCGACAGGGCCACCGCCAGCGCCTCCTCGTCCAGCGGCTCGCCGCGCAGCAGCACCAGCATCGTCTGCACCAGGCACACGGACTCGCGCCGGCGTTCGAGCGGCGCGCGGGACGCTTCCAGAAGCTCGTCGGCACGCTCCTCGGAGCCCAGGACGCGGCCCGGCGACAGGCCCGCCGCCACCGCCTGGGACGGTAGCCGCCAGCCGAATGCCTGCTCGAGGTGGCCGCGGTGCTCCGACAGGAACAGGTACAGGTCGGTCTCGGTGCGCCCCTCGAAGCCCTGCAGCAGACCGTGAACGCGGATCGCTTCCACCACCGGCAGGTACACCACGTCGTACCAGTGCGCCACCGCCTCGCGGAAGCCTACCGGCCGGTCCTCGTCGATGCCCATGAAGTAGCGGTGCACCCGGATGTGCTCGAGCAGCAGCTGGTACTGACCCGGCGCGGTGACGGTGAGGTCGGCGCCGGCTCTGAGGTCGTCGAGATGGGTCTCCTCCAGGAAGGCCGCGTACTCGCTCTTGACGATCAGGTCGTCGGGGTCGTCGTCGGGCGACAACGGCACGCGCGTGCGCACGGGCGTCACCACCGCCTGGATCGTCCGCGCTCCCAGCTGACGCGCCACCGACACGCGGTGGTTGCCGTCCTTGACGAAGTACGCGTCGCCCACGCGGTAGACCTCGATGGGCGGCACGCCCTCCATGCTGGTCATCGCCAGCTTGACGCGAACCCAGCGGTCACGGTCGCTGTCCATGCGCGGCAGGAAGCCGCGGTTGAAGTCGTTGTAGCGATCTACGCTGCCGACGATGGCGTTGAGTGGCACGTCCTCCAACCGCTCGCCGGCGCTCTCGACGGCGTGGAGCCGGCGGCGCACCTCGTCGTAGGGCAGCAACTCGCGGGTGTTTCCGGACAGCAGCGACAGGACCGACTGCAAGTCGGCGCGCCAGCGGGCGCGGCGGAAGTCGTGTACGGCCTCGGTGGCATCGACCCGGCTGTCGGCCATAGCTCCCATTCTGGCACCGGCGAGCCCGCCAGCCGAGGGGCCGGATCACCGGCAGGACCGGCCGCCCGCACCCGTCTCGAACCCGCGTCCCCGCCGCGTTTGCTACACTGCGGAGCATGACGCGGCGGATGATGCCTCACGGCCCTGCCTCCGACTGAGCCGCCACGCTCGGTCGCGACGGGGCGTCGACTGGCCGGCGCCCCCTTTTCTTTGGTCTCACAACAGGGGCGCGGCCGTCACCCGCGCCCAACCCGGAGGACGACATGGAGACAGCCGAGATCGGCGCAGAGGGGCCGCAAGAGCCGGAGCCGCAGGTAGAAGCGGTCGAGGCCGAGGCCACGCACGAGCGCGGCGCCTACTACGCCACCACCCCGATCTTCTACGTCAACGCCGCGCCGCACATCGGCCACGCCTACACCACCACCCTGGTGGACGTCGTGACGCGCTTCCACCGCCTGCGCGGCGACGACACCTTCTTCCTCACCGGCACCGACGAGCACGGCGAGAAGGTGGCCAAGGCCGCCGACCAGGCCGGCAAGACGCCGCAGCAGTACGTCGACGACGTGGCCGCCCAGTTCCGCGCCACCTGGGACCGGCTGGGCATCCAGTACGACGAGTTCATCCGCACCACCGAGGAACGCCACCAGAAGGTGGTCCGCGAGGTGCTCCAGCGGGTCTACGACAACGGCGACATCTTCTACGGCGAGTACTCGGGGCTGTACTGCGTGGGCGCCGAGCGGTTCGTGACCGAGAAGGAGCTCAACGAGGGCAAGTGCCCGGATTCCGACGAGCCGCCGGAGTACCGCACCGAGGCCAACTACTTCTTCCGCATGGAGAAGTACCGGCCGTGGCTGCGCGAGACGCTGGAGGAGCACCCCGAGCTCATCCGTCCTGAGCGCTACCGCAACGAGGTGCTGGCGATGCTGCGCGAGCCGATCGGCGACCTGTCCATCAGCCGCCCGCGCAAGCGCGTGCCGTGGGGGATCCCGCTGCCCTGGGACGACGACCACGTCACCTACGTGTGGTTCGACGCGCTGATCAACTACTACTCGGCGCTGGCGTCCAAGGACCTGGAAGAACGCTACTGGCCGCATGTCGAGCACTTCATCGCCAAGGACATCGTCAAGCCGCACGGGCTGTTCTGGCCGATCATGCTCAAGGCGGCCGGCATCCCGCTCTACCGGCACCTCAACGTGCACGGCTACTGGCTGGTCAACGAGCGCAAGATGAGCAAGTCGCTGGGCAACGTGGTGCGCCCGCTCGATCTGCAGAGGAAGTACGGCAACGACGCCTTCCGCTACTACCTGCTGCGTGACATGACCTTCGGGCTGGACGCCAGCTTCAGCGAGTCCGGCATCGCCGAGCGTATCAACGCCGACCTGGCCAACGACCTCGGCAACCTGCTCAACCGCACCCTCGGCATGCTGGCGCGCTACCGTGACGGCGCCGTGCCGGCCGCGGGGGCGCTCGAGCCCATCGACGAGGCCCTGCGAGACGCCTTCATCGGCCTGCCCGAGGTGGTGGACCGCCACTTCGCCGAGCTGCAGTTCGAGCGCGCCCTGGAGGCGGTGATGGAGGCCGTCCGCAAGGCCAACAAGTACATCAGCGAGACCGCCCCGTGGGAGCTCGCCAAGGATCCGGACCGGGCCGACCGCCTCGACGCCGTGCTCAACACCTGCGTCGAGGCGCTGCGCTGCGCGAGCATCCTGCTCGAGCCGGTCATCCCCGGCAAGGCGCGCGAGCTGCGCAAGCAGCTCGGCATCCGGCGCGTGCCCTTCGACCTGTCCAGCGCCGGCCAGTGGAACCTGGTGCCTGCCGGGACGAAGACCGCGCCCGGCGGGCCGCTGTTTCCGCGCATCGACCTGGAGGCGCTCGAGAAGGCGATGGCCGAGCCGGAGCCGGAGCCGCTCGAGCACAAGGCGGAGATCGGCATCCACGACTTCGGCCAGACCGAGCTGCGCGTGGTGACCGTCGAGAAGGCCGAGCCTCACCCCAACGCCGACAAGCTGCTGGTGCTCACCGTGCGCATGGGCCCGGAGACGCGCACGGTGGTCTCGGGCATCAGCGAGCACTACGCGCCGACGGACCTGGTGGGCAAGAAGCTCATCCTGGTGGCCAACCTGCAGCCGATCACGCTGCGCGGCGTGCGCTCCGAAGGCATGATCCTCGCCGCCGAGGACGACGACGGAAAGCTCAGCGTCGCCACCCTCGACCGCGATCTGCCCGACGGCAGCGAGGTGCGCTGAGCCGCCCGCCGGGTCGGCTCAGGCCTCGGCCGCCTCCGCGATGAGCTGCAGGAAGACGGGCCCGTAGCGCTCCAGCTTGGTGGCGCCGACGCCCGACACCGTCGACAACGCCGACGCCGACGCCGGCTTCTCCTCCGCCATCTGCCGCAGGGTGGCGTCGTGGAAGATGACGTACGGCGGCACCCCCTGCTCGTCGGCAAGGCGCTTGCGCAGCGCACGGAGCGCCTCGAACAGGGCGCGCTCGGGACCCGACAGGTCCGCGGCGGCGGCTCCGGGACGCCCGGTCGGGCGCCCGGCGCGGCGGCCGCGGGCCGGCGGCGCGGGATCGCGCCGGAGCGTCACGCGCTCCTCGCCCTTCAGCACCGCCGCGGCGCGCGCCGTGAGCCGCAGCGAGCCGTGCCCCTCGGCGTCGGTGCCCAGCGCCCCGGCCGCCACCAGCTGCCGAAGCACCGAGCGCCACTGCCGCTCCGTGAGCTCGGTCCCCACCCCGAAGGTGGGCAGCCGATCGTGGCCGAAGCGGCGGGTGCGCGGCGTGTCCTTTCCCAGCAGCACGTCGACGAGGTGGCCTGCACCGAAGCGCTGGCCGGTGCGGGCGACGGCCGACAGCGCCATCTGGGCCACCACGCTGCCGTCGAAGGTCTCGGGCGGAGCCAGGCAGGTGTCGCAGTTGCCGCAGGGCGCGGGCAGCTCCTCGCCGAAGTAGTCGAGCAGCACCTGGCGCCGGCAGCGCGCCGTCTCGCAGTAGCCGAGCAGCGCGTCGAGGCGCTGTCCCTCGACGCGCTTGAAGGCCTCGTCGGCCTCGCCAGCGGCCAGCATGCGGCGCATGCCGACCACGTCGCCGAGCCCGTAGGTCATGAACGCGTCCGCCGGCAGCCCGTCGCGGCCGGCGCGCCCGGTCTCCTGGTAGTAGCCCTCCAGGCTCCGGGGCACGTCCAGGTGCGCCACGAAGCGCACGTCCGGCTTGTCGATGCCCATGCCGAAGGCGATGGTGGCGACGACCACCACGCCCTCCTCAGCCAGGAACCGCGCCTGGTGTCGCTGCCGCGTGCCTGCGTCCAGGCCGGCGTGGTAGGGCACGGCGTCGACGCCGCGCTCGACCAGCCACGCGGCGGTCCGGTCGACGCTCTTGCGCGACAGGCAGTAGACGATGCCGGCCTCCCCCGGGTGGCGCTCGCGGTAGAAGTCGAGGAACTGCTGGCGGGCGTTCAGCTTGTCGACCACGGTGTAGCGGATGTTGGGCCGGTCGAAGCTCGCGACGAACCGCCGCGCCCCGTCCAGGCGCAACTTCTCCACGATCTCCCGGCGCGTGACGACGTCGGCCGTGGCGGTGAGCGCCACGCGCGGCACGTGCGGGAAGCGCTCGGCGAGGAGCCCCAGCCCGATGTACTCGGGCCGGAAGTCGTGCCCCCATTGCGACACGCAGTGGGCCTCGTCGATGGCGAACAGCGCCAGCTCGCTGCCGTCCAGCAGCGCCAGGAAGCGCTCGGTGAGGAGCCGTTCCGGCGCGACGTAGACGAGGTCCAGCCTGCCCTCGGTGACGTCTTGTTCGGTGGCGTGTGCCTCGGCCGGCGGCACCGTGGAGTTCAGCGCCGCCGCTCGGACGCCCACCTGCCGCAACGCGCCCACCTGGTCGTGCATGAGCGCGATCAGCGGCGACACCACCACGCCCACGCCGCCGCGCAGCATGGCGGGGATCTGGTAGCACAGCGACTTGCCGCCGCCGGTAGGCATCAGCACCAGCGCGTCGCCTCCGGCCAGCACGTGCGCGATGATGTCGGCCTGTGCGCCGCGGAACTCAGGGTAGCCGAAGCGCTCGCGCAGCAACTGGCGAGCGCCCTGCAGGCCCGCGGCGGCCGCCGCGGGCTCGCCTGCCGACGGAGCGTCGCCCGCCGCCGCGCCTGCGCGCGCCGCCGGCTCTCGCTCGCGGCCGGCGGCGCTCAGTCGACCCACTCCCCGGCGCGCATCACCGCCTCGACGCCGCCGTCCTGCCGCTCGCCGTCGACGTCCATCTCCGCCGATCCGATCATGAAGTCCACGTGCGTCAGGGAGTCGTTGAGGCCCGCGGCGGCGGCCTCCGCCTCGCTCATCTCCGATCCGCCCGCGACCGACATCGGGTAGGCCCTGCCGAGCGCGACGTGGCTGGCGGCGTTCTCGTCGAAGAGCGTCTGGAAGAACAGCAGCCCGCCCTTGGCGATGGGGCTGGACGCCGGCACCAGCGCCACCTCACCGAGCGAGCGGGCGCCCTCGTCGGTGTCCAGGATGCGCTCGAGCTCGTGCTGCCCGCGCCCGGCATGCGCCTCGACCACCCGGCCGCCCTCGAAGCGCAGCTCGAAGTCGTCGACGACGGTGCCGCCGCTGGCGAGCGGCATGCTGGCGCGCACCACGCCGTCGATGCGGTCGCGGTGCGGTGCGGTGAAGACCTCCTCGGTGGGCATGTTCGGCACGAACACCACCCCGTCACGGGTCTGGGCGGCGCCGCCCTCCCACACGTGCCCCTCGGCGAGCCCGACGCGCAGGTCGGTGCCGGACCCCCGGAAACGCAGGGCGGCGTAGCGCCGCTCGTTGAGCCTGGCCGCGGCCGCGTGCAGGTGGCTGGAGTGCTCCTTCCAGGCCGCGACGGCGTCGGGGAGATCGACACGCGTGGCGGCGAAGATCGCCTCCCACAGTCGCGTCACCGCCTGCTCGTCGGGCACGCCCGGCGTCACCTTGCGCGCCCATGCCAGGCCGGGGTAGGCGGCCACGCACCAGGCCGCACCGTTGCTCATGTGGATGGCCTGCACCGGCCGGTTGGCCTGCTGCCAGACGCGGACGAAGGTGGCCCAGCGCTGCGGGTCGGTGCCGGCGAGGAGGTCGGGATCCCCCGCAAGGATGCTCAGCGCGGCGAAGCCCTCCTCGATCATGGCCAGCGAGCCGTCGGCGCGCCACTGCGGCACGCGCTCGAAGCTCCCCTCCGGACCGAGCTCGAAGCGCGCCCTCGTGACGGCGTCGTCGCTCCACATCACCTCCACGAGGGGCGCGCCGAGGCGGTAGGCGCTGACGGCCAGCCGCCGCACGAGCGGCGCCGCCTCCACGTCCGCGTGCACCAGCAGCCCCTGCCCGGGCCGCAGGTTCACGCCCACCCTGAGGAGGAGCTCGGCGTACGTGTCGAGGCGGGAGGCGAGGTCGTCTGGAAGGTTCGCGTCTTGGCCGGTGCGTGCGGTTTCGGTCATGGTGCGGCGATGCTACCAGCCCCGCCGGCGGTCTTCATCGTGCCACGGCCTACCACGCCGCGCGCCCCGCGTGCTCGCGCGCGACACCGGCCACCCCGGCGCGGTCCAGCACGCCGCGCTCACTGACGATGCCGTCGACCAGCTCTGCGGGCGTGCGCTCGAACAGCGGTGCGCGGCGCTGCGCGCGGCCGCCGCCCGGGCCCGCCTCCTCCTCTGCCCCCGCCTCCTCCTGCGCCGCCGACCACGACGACCCCGAGGCGGCGATCTTGTCCGTGGCGGCTGCGGCCAGCACCCGCACGCCGGCCGCACGCGCGGCCAGGGCCGCCGGACGCGTGCCGACCTTGTTGACCAGCGCACCGTCCTCCATCACGGCATCGGCCCCGAGCAGCACCAGCTCGGCCTGCTCGGCCTCGAGCGCCCACGCGACCGCCGCATCCGGAACGACCACCACCGACAGCCCCGCCTCCGCCAGCCGGCCTGCCAGCGCCCGCCCTTCGGCACCCGGCCGGGACTCGCACACGATGACGCGGGCCGGGGCCGGGGACGCCGTCAACAGACCGTCGGCCACCGTGCCCGACGACGACAGCGTCAGCACGCGCCTGCCGGCCACCAGTCGGGCCGTCTCCCGGGCGGCGCCCTCGTCGGCGTCGATGGCGGCGCGCAGCGCCGCCTCGGCCGCCTGCAGCACGCGCTGCGGCGTGCCGGGCGCGGCATCGGCGGCGGCGGCGTCGCGGCCGGGCTCGAGCGCGGCGGCCATGGCGCGGTTCACGCGGTTGCGCACGGCCGTCATGGCGGGCCTCGCCGCCGCCAGGTCGCGGGCCAGCGCCAGCAGCTCCCGGCGCGCCGCCACCGCGCCGTCCTGCGCCTCGGCGGCGCGCGCCGCCGCTCGGTCACGCAGCGCCTCCACCGCCCGCAACGACAGCCACGCCGAGCCGTGCTCGCGATCGGCACGCAGGTCCTCGACGGTGGGCGCGACCCGTTCGTACGAGGTCCACAGCCGCGCCACCGTGTCGCGGGTCAGGATCTCCGCGGGAGACACCCACACCCCCTCCTCCGCCTCCCAGTCGAGCTGCGCCTCGCGGCTGGCGGCGTCGAACAGGAAGGGGTTGACCCGCCAGTGGCGCCCCTCCTGAGGGTCCTCGAACGCGAACGGCTCGCCCTGCTTCACCAGGCTGACGGCGGCTTCCAGCCCCGTCTCCTCGGTGATCTCGCGCCACGCGTCCTCCAGCGGGTCGCCTTCGGCGAAGCCCGAAATCGCACCCCAGCGTCCGCGGTAGCTACCGACGCGCCCGCTGCGGCGCACCAGCAGCACGTCGCCGCGATGTCGCAAGAAGCAGGTCACGACCTCGTCGACCACGGGCGGCTCACTTGCAGCGGCCGGTTGGTGCGTGTCTCGCCGATCGGCCATGCCTGATTCTAGCCGCCGGCCACCGCCGTCCTCGCGGCCCGCGAATGCCGTCCGGCTCGAGCCAAGCGGGCCCATGCACGCCGGCGCGGTCCGGGAGGCCGTACAAAGCGGCGAGGCCCTGCGAGGCCTCCACAACTTGGCATCCTTCGGGGCAGGGTGGAATTCCCGACCGGCGGTGAGGCCGTAAACGCGTCGAGGCGCGTCCCGCCATAGTCCGCGAAGCCCGTGCGAGAGCGCGCGCCCGAACCGGTGAGACTCCGGTACCGACGGTAACAGTCCGGATGGGAGAAGGAGGTGATCGCGCCGCGGCGGCGAGCCGGGCGTGCGTCAGGTGTTGAGATTCACGTCGAACAACCAGCGGCCGGGTGTGCCGGCGGGCCGGCAGGCACGGTCGTGAGCGTCGGCAGCGCCGACGAGCGTTTCATGGACCGGGCCCTGACGCTGGCGGAGAACGGCCGCGGCCGCGTGTCCCCCAACCCGCTGGTGGGGTGCGTGCTGGTGGTGGACGGTGCCGTGGTCGGCGAAGGCTGGCACCACCGTGCGGGCCTGCCGCACGCCGAGGTGGAAGCGCTGCGCGCGGCCGGGGAGCGGGCACGCGGAGCGACGGCCTACGTCACGCTGGAACCGTGCAACCACCATGGCCGCACGCCGCCATGCACGGAGGCGCTGCTGGACGCGGGCGTGGCGCGCGTCGTCATCGCCAGCCCGGACCCGAACCCGATCACCGACGGTGCCGGCGTGCGCCGGCTTGAAGAAGGCGGGGCGACGGTCACGGTGGGGGTGCGGGAGGACGAGGCCGCCGCTCAGAACGAGGTGTTCTTCACCGTGCAGCGCGAGCGCCGACCGTTCGTGCTGTACAAGACCGCCATGACCCTCGACGGCAAGCTCGCCACGCGCACCGGGCAGTCGCGCTGGATCACCGGGGAGGCGGCGCGCACGCGCGTACACCGCTGGCGCAACGAGCTCGACGCCATCGCGGTCGGCATCAATACCGTCCTGCTGGACGACCCCCGGCTCGACGGCGACGGCTTCGTGCGGCGGGTCGACAGCGCCCGCCTGCCCACGCCCTGGGCGGAGTTCACGATCCACGGCTACCAGGACGACCTGAACGACAACGAGCACGTGGCGCTCGTCCTCGGCGACGTGTCGGGCGACGAGCCGGTGCTGGCGCGCATGCACTCCGAGTGTCTGACGGGAGACGCGCTCCACAGCCTGCGCTGCCACTGCGGTTCCCAGCGCGACGCCGCCCTGAAGGCGATCGCGGATGCGGGGCGCGGCGTGCTGGTGTATCTGCGCCAGGAGGGGCGCGGCATCGGCCTGCTCAACAAGATCCGGGCCTACCGCCTGCAAGACGAGGGCGCCGACACGGTGGAAGCCAACCAGCGACTCGGCTTCGCCCCGGACCTGCGCGACTACGGCATCGCTGCGCAGATCCTGGCCGACCTGGGCGTGCACAAGCTGAGGCTGCTGACCAACAACCCGCGCAAGGTGGCCGCGCTCAAGGGCTAAAGCCTGGAGATCGTCGAGCGCGTGCCGCTCCATGCCGGCCAGAACCCGTACAACGAGCGCTACCTGAACACCAAGATCGCGAAGCTCGGCCACCTGGCCGACTGAGCGCTCGGCGCGCCGCTCGCTTGGACCGTCGCGGGACCCGCACGCGCGGACGCGGACGGCGGGATCGCCATGGGGGCTTGTGGGACTTCGGCGGACGCCGCGGGCGCTCCGAGTGTGCTTCACTCTAGTCAGAGGAGACGTCTTGTCTTCGAGCTCGGGCCTCGTGTGGGGAGACGGCGCGAGGCCCAGACTCTGCGCACCGGGGCGCAGCCTCCGGACCCGTAGGTGGCCATGGCGCAGTTCCAGGACCGACGCGACGCGGGGAGACGGCTCGCCGGTAGGTTGCAGGTCTACGCCGGGCGAAAGGACGTGCTGGTGCTGGGGCTGCCGCGTGGCGGGCTACCGGTGGCGGCCGAGGTGGCGGATGCGCTCGGCTGCCCTCTCGACGTGCTCGTCGTGCGCAAGCTGGGCGTGCCCGGGCACGAGGAGCTGGCGCTGGGGGCCCTGGCGAGCGGCGGCGGGCGCGTCGTCAACGACGACGTCGTTCGCGAGCTGCGGCTGAGCGCGGACACCATCGAGCGCGTGACCAGGCGGGAGCGCGCCGAGCTGCAGCGGCGCGAGCGCGCCTTCCGGGGGGACCGGCCGGCGCCCGAGATGAGGGGACGGACCGTCATCCTGATCGACGACGGCATCGCCACCGGAGCCACCATGCGCTCGGCGGTGGCGGCGGCGCGGACGCTCGGCCCCGCCCGGGTGGTGGTCGCCACGCCGGTGGCGGCGTCGGAGTCGCTGGCGCGGCTGCGCGACGAGGCCGACGAGGTGGTGTGCCTGGCGACGCCGCAGCCGTTCACGGCGGTCGGCCGCTGGTACCTGCACTTCCCCCAGACCGACGACGCCGAGGTGCGCTCGATCTTGGCGGGCCGCGCGGACCGCGCCGGCGTCGCCCGGGAGCAGCCGTGAGCGTTGGCCGGGCCGGACCGGGCACGGCCGAGGTGGCGCTGGACGTGGACGGCGCGTCGCTGCCGGGCACGCTGGCGCTGCCCGCGCGGGCGGTGGGGGTGGTGGCGTTCGCGCACGGTAGCGGCTCGAGCCGGCTCAGCCCGCGCAACCGGGCCGTGGCAGCGGCGCTGCAGGAGGCGAACCTCGGCACGTTGCTGTTCGACCTGCTGCTGGCCGACGAGGACGCAGCCGGGCCCGGGGCACGCTTCGACATCCCACGGCTCGCCCGGCGGCTGGAGGGCGCCGTCGCCTGGCTCGGCGCACACGCAGCCACGGCCGCACTGAGCGTGGGTCTGTTCGGCGCCAGCACCGGGGCGGCAGCGGCGCTGGCTGCCGCCGCGGCGGCACCCGAGCGGGTGGCCGCGGTCGTCTCGCGGGGCGGCCGGCCCGACCTGGCGATGGCGGCGCTCGCCGCCGTGCGCGCGCCGACCCTTCTGATCGTGGGCGGGCGCGACGCACGGGTGCTCGACCTCAATCGTGGCGCGCTGGCGCGTCTGACGTGCACGAAGGCGCTGGAGGTGGTCCCCGGGGCCGGGCACCTGTTCGAGGAGCCGGGCGCGCTCGAGCGCGTGGCCGCGCTCGCGGTGGGCTGGTTCCGAGACCACCTTGGCGACGGCGCCGCCGCGGGCGGCGTGGGCGCCGCAGACGGCGACGGGCGGTGAGCCGGATGGCGCGCGCGGCCGTGCAACCGCTGGACCATACCGGTGACGTGGGCTTCACGCTGCGCGCGCGCGACCTGAGCGCCCTCTTCGAGGTTGCCGGGACGGCGCTCGTGGCCGAGCTGATGGCCTCGCCGCCGCGCGATCCGGATCCGACGTCCGAGGCGGGCGCCGAGGGTGACACGGAGCTGGACTTGCGGGCCGATTCGCTCGACCGTCTGCTGCTGCGCTGGCTGGACGAACTGGTGTACCTCGTGCAGACGCGCGGCCGGGTGCCCGTGCGCGCCACGCCGCGGGTCACCCCCCCGGCGCAGCCGCACGGCGTCTGGCGGCTGGAGGCGCGGGTGCGCACCGCCCGCTTCGATCCCGACGCTCACGCCTGGCGCACGGAGGTGAAGGGCGTCACCTACCACGGCCTGGAGGTAAGACGCACCGCGCGCGGCTGGCGTGCCCGCGTGATCCTCGACGTGTGAGCAACGCGCCCCGGCGGCGCACGCCCCGCTGAGGAAGGGGGGACCATGACCGCGCAGCTGAGCTTCGAGGCGGTCGGCACGCATCGCTACCGCATCGGTCGCCACGGCCGCATGCGGGTCGACGCCGTGTTCTACGCCTCCCCCGCGGTGCTGGCCGTCCTCGAGCAGGAGAACTACCAATCGCTCACCCAGCTGGTCAACGTGGCGTCGCTGCCCGGCATCGTCGAGCCGGCACTGGCCATGCCCGACATCCACTGGGGCTACGGCTTCCCGATCGGCGGCGTGGCCGCCTTCGATCCTGCGGCGGGCGGCGTGGTGAGCCCCGGCGGCGTCGGCTACGACATCAACTGCGGGGTGCGGCTGCTCGCTTCGGCGCTCGACGAGGCGGACCTGTCCCCGCATGCCGAGCGACTGGCCGACGCGCTGTTCAGGCGCGTCCCCGCCGGCGTGGGCTCGCGGCGTCAGGCCGAGCGGCTGCGCCCGGACGAGCTCAAGCGCGTGCTGGCCGAAGGTGCGGCGTTCATGGTGGCTCGCGGGCACGGCGAACCTGCGGACCTGGCGCACACCGAGTCCGGCGGACGGCTGCCCGATGCCGACCCCGACGCGCTGTCGCCGCGAGCGATCGAGCGCGGGCTGCCGCAGCTCGGCAGCCTGGGCAGCGGCAACCACTTCCTCGAGGTGCAGGTGGTCGACACGGTGTACGACCCGGTCGCCGCCGACGCCATGGGTCTGACCACCGGAACGGTGACGGTGCTCATCCACACCGGCTCGCGCGGGCTCGGGCACCAGGTGTGCAGCGACTACGTGGAGCGCTTCCTGGACGCCGCGCCGCGCTACGGCATCGAGCTTCCCGACCGGCAGCTCGCCGCCGCACCGGCCGGCAGTCCCGACGGCCGCGCCTACCTGAGCGCCATGGCGGCCGCCGCCAACTTCGCGTTCGCCAACCGCCAGCGCCTCACCGCCAGCGTGCGCGAGGCCTTCGAGGATGTCGGCTTCGCGCCACGCGAGCACGGCTTGCGCGTCGTCTACGACCTCGCGCACAACAACGCCAAGCGCGAGGAGCACGGCGGCCGCCACTTGCTCGTGCACCGCAAGGGCGCCACACGCGCCTTCGGCCCGGGGCACGCCGAGCTTCCGGCCGCCTACCGCGGGGTCGGCCAGCCGGTGTTCGTCCCCGGCGACATGGGCCGCTACTCGTACGTGCTGGTGGGAACGGAGGGCGCCATGACGCAGACCTTCGGCTCCAGCTGCCACGGTGCCGGGCGCCGCTTGAGCCGCCACCAGGCCAGGAAGGAGGCGCGCCACCGCGACCTGCTGGCGGAGCTGGATGCACTGGGCGTGGTGGTGCGGGCGGCCAGCCGCGCCACCGTGGCCGAGGAGATGCCGGAAGCCTACAAGGACGTCGCCGACGTGGTCGACACCGTGCACGCCGCCGGCATCGGGCGGAAGGTGGCTCGCCTGCGGCCGCGGCTGGTGATCAAGGGCTGAGCGCCTATCCGGGCCGCCGCCGGCGCAGCTCTCCCGCTGCCACCTGCGCCGCCAGGCGCAGCACCTCGTGGCGGCGGCCGGAGTAGACCGGCGCGCCGTAGCCGATTCGCTGTAGCGTCTCCCGCAGGTAGCGGTCGGTGGCCAGCACGTCGACGTAGGGCCCGACCGTGGCGGCCATCACCAGGTCCGCGAGGTCGCTGGGCCGCGGCTCGCGCTCCGCGTCGAGGGAGCGGAAGGCGAGCAGCCGCACCAGCAGCCGCGCGAAGGGGAGCGTCAGCGCCGCCTCGTGGCTGACGGTGATGCGTGCGGCCAGAGCGTCGCGCAGAACCTGACAGCGGTCGAAGAAGCCGCCGGCCAGGGGCACCGCCAGCAGCGCCTCGAGCTCGCCGAGATCGGCCGGCCGCTGCCAGTCGCCGCCTCGGGCGAGCAGGTCGCGCCGGTCCAGACCAGCGCCCGCCCGGGCGCGCCGCGCCTGCCGCGCCACCACCTCCTGCCACGGACGCACCCAGCGGCCGTCGGAGAACTCCGCGAACAGCCCCTGCAGCACCGGCAGCAGGTAGCCGCCGCGGGTCTCGAGCACGTGGAAGGGGCTGGGCGGGATACGCGGACGGGACCGCGGCGCGCGCTCGCGCGCCCCGTGCAATGCCCGATAGAGCTCGCCGAAGTGCTCGTTGCCGGACTGCCCGAGGAGGTACTTGGCGACGCGCGAGGCGTAGTTCTGGTCGAGGTAGACGAGCATGCGCCCTCCGCGTCAGGGTAGCCGCCGAGCGCGCATGGCTCCAGGGCGTTGCCGCCGTGCCGGCGCCGCGCGCCCCGCCTGCGCCGACCGGGCGGACGGCCGCCTACACGCTGCCCGGAGCCGCCTTGTCGGGGTAGAAGCACTCGCCGCTCTCGGCGCGCGCCAGCAGCCCCTCGGCCGGGCGGAAGCGCTCGCCGTGGCGCTCGCTCAACGCCTTCAGACGCGCCACCAGGTCGGCCGCCCCGACGGCGTCGGCGTAGAAGAAGGGCCCTCCCAGGAAGGGCGGGAAGGCGAAGCCGAACACCGCGCCGACGTCGCCGTCGACCGGCGAGCGCAGCACGCCTTCGTCCAGGCAGCGCACCGCCTCGTCGATCATCGACAGCACCAGGCGCTCCTGCACCTCCGAGGCGTGCAGGGCGCGGCGGGCGCCGAGGCCGGCGGCGGCGTACACGCCCCGGTCGACCTCGCGACCGCGGCGGCCGCTAGGATAGCGATAGAAGCCCTTGCCGCCCTTGCGCCCCACGTAGCCGGCCGCGACCAGGCGCTTCAGGGCGTCGTCGGGTGGCATGCCGCGCTCGGCGAAGAGGGCCTCCAGAACGGTGTGGATCTTCGCGCCGACATCGATGCCTACGTCGTCGAGCAGCGCAAACGGCCCCTGCGGGAAGCCGTACGCGCGCATGGCGCCGTCGACGAGGGTCACGTCGGCCCCCTCGCGCAGGCAGGTCATCGCTTCGGCCATGTAGCGTGACAGCACGCGCGTGGTGTAGAAGCCGGGGCCGTCGCGCACGGTGATCACCGTCTTGCCCTGGCGAAGCCCGACCGCCACCGCCGTGTCCAACGCCCACTCGGCGGTGGCGTCGGTCTGGATGACCTCGAGCAGCGGCATGCGCGGCACCGGCGAGAAGTAGTGCATGCCGAGCACCGCCTCGGGGTGGGTGGCGGCCTCCGCCAGACTGGCGATGGGGATGGCGGACGTGTTGCTGGCGAAGACGTGGCCTTCCGGCGCCTGAGCCTCCACCGCGCGCAGCACCTCGCGCTTGAGCTCGGGATCCTCGAGGACCGCCTCGATGGTGAGCTGCGCAGCGGCGAACGCCCGGTCGTCGTCCACCAGCGCCACGCGTTCCACCGCACGGTCGCGTTCGAAGGCGCTCAGGCCCCTGCCCAGCCGCCGCGACAGGCCGCGATAGACGCTGCCCTTGCCGCGCGCCGCGAGCTCGAGCTCGCGGTCCTTGAGAAGCACCCGCAGCCCCGCCTGCGCGCTGACCTGGGCGATGCCCGCCCCCATGAGCCCGGCTCCCACCACCCCCAGCGTGCCGACGTCGCGCGACTCGGCGCGCCCGGCGAAGGGGTTCTTGCGCGCGCTGGACTGGGCGAAGAACAGGTGGATGAGGGCGCGCGCCTCGGGCGTGAACAGCAGCTCCGCGAACGCCTGCGCCTCGGCCTCGAGGCCCGCGGCACGGCCGCGCTCGACGCCGACGCGCATGGCGCGGACGATGCGCTCGGGCGCAGGGTAGTGCCCGCCGGAGGCGCGGGCGACCTGGCCGCGCGCGCTGCGCCACACCAGCGGCCGCGCCGCTGCGCTGGCCAGCAACGCATCCCGCGTCCGGCGCCTCACCTTCGGCCGTCGCCAGCTTCCCGCGGCCAGTCCGCGAGCGGCGGCGATCGCGCCCTCCAGCACCGCCTCGCGCGGCACCGTCACGTCGACCAGACCGACCCTGCGGGCACGGCGGGCGTACAGGCTGCGGCCGGTCAGCGCCATGTCGAGGGCGGTCGGCAACCCCACGCGCGCCGGCAGGCGCTGGGTGCCGCCCAGTCCCGGCAGCAGGCCGAGGCGCACCTCGGGGAACGCGAAGCGGGTCGACGGGTGGTCGCTGGCGACGATGGCCCGGCAGGCCAGCGCCAGCTCCAGGCCACCGCCCATGCAGGCGCCGTGCACCGCCGCCGCCACCGGCTTGCTGCCGCCTTCCAGGCGGGCCAGCAGCGCGTGCCCCTCGCGCACCACAGCCTGCACCTCGTCGACGCTCGTGTAGTCGAGGAACTCGTGGACGTTCGCGCCCGCCAGGAAGCCGCGCGGGCTGCGGCTGGCGATGACCGCGGCCTTCACGGCGTCGTCCTGCTCGAGCTCGCCGAGCAGCTCCGAGAAGCGGGCCAACAGCCCGGCGCTCAGGGTGTTGACGCTGTCGCCGGCAGGATCGAGCCACAGCACGGCGACGTCGCCGGCGCGCTCGAGCTCGACGCGGCTCATGCGCCCGCTCCCGGCCGGGCGTCTGCGCGCGTGCCCCGGGCGCTCATGCCGGCCCCCGCTCGAGCAGCATGGCGTGCCCCTGGCCGCCGGCGGCGCAGGCGGTCACCAACGCCAGCTGCCCGCCCTCGTGCTCCAGCCGATGCACCGCGGTGTTGACGAGGCGGCTGCCGGTGGCGCCGAAGGGGTGCCCGAGCGACACCGACCCGCCCCAGGGGTTGACTCTCTCCAGTTCCACGTCCGCTACCCGCGCCGCCAGGCCCAGCCGGTCGCGGGCGAACGCGTCGGAGCCGAGTGCGGCAAGCACCGCCAGGACCTGTCCGGCGAAGGCCTCGTGGATCTCGATGACGTCCAGGTCGCGCCAGCTCAGGCCGTTGCGCGCCAACAGCCGCGGCACCGCGTAGGCCGGGCCGAGCAGCAGCTCGTCGCCGGGATCCTGCGCCACGAACACGAAGTCGCGCACGCGGGCGCGCACCCGCCGGCCTTCGGCCGCGGCCCGCTCCTCGGCCATCAGCAGCGTGACCGCCGCACCGTCGGTGAGCGGGCTGCTGTTGCCGGCCGTAACGGTGCCGAAGGGCTTCACGAAGGCGGGCTTCAGCGCCGCCAGCTTCTCCGCCGAGGTGTCCTCGCGGATGCCGTCGTCGCTCGCCAGCGCCCGGAAGGCGTCGGGGACCGCCACCGGCACGATCTCCTCGCCGAGCAAGCCCTCACTGCGCGCGCGGGCCGCGCCCTGGTGCGAGCGCAGCGCGTAGGCGTCCTGCGCCTCGCGGCTGACGCCGAAGGCGGCGGCCAGGCGGTCGGCGCTGCGACCCATGGTCTCGCCGGTGCTGAACTCGGCGATGGCGGGCGGGCGCGGCAGGAGCTCGCGCAGCTTCAGGCCGGCGAAGAAGCGCCGCCAGTCGAGCGGCCCGCGGTAGCGGCGGCTATCGAAGAAGCGACGCCTGACCTCGCGCGTAAAGCCGACGGGCACGTCGCCGAGCATCTCCACGCCACCGGCCAGCACCACGTCCGCCTGGCCGGATGCGATCATCAGGCCGGCGTCGGCGATGGCGCGGTTGGCCGATACGCAGGCCATGGTGACGGTGTAGGCCGGCGTCCGGTCGGGGATGCCGGCGGCCAGCGCCGCGTCGCGCGCGACGTTGGTGGTCGACGGGTTCTGCACCACCGAGCCGAGGATGACGGTGTCCACAGCCTCGGCAGGCAGGCCGCTGCGCTGCAGCTGACCCGCGATGGCCATGCGTGCCAGGTCGTAGGCGATGAGCCGTGCGTAGCCGTTGCCTGCCCGCAAGAACGGGACGCGGCTGCCGTCCACCACCGCCACCGACCTTGGACTCGGTACAAACATGTCGCTCAGTCTAGCGCAGCCGCGCCGGCGGCAGCACGCGCCAGACGGGCATGTGCCGACACCGGCAGGGCGGAGCCGGCCGGCGGAAGCGCACTGCGATGCTCACGACACGCTCGACGACGCCTCGGCGCCCCCTGCAGGCGCGTCAAGCGGCGTTCTCGTCCATCTGCATCAGCCCGAAGAGGTTCCCCTCCGTGTCGCGGCAGTAGGCCATGTAACCGATGCCGGGCACCGCCATGCGCCCGCGCTCGAC
>Ga0307441_1000031_pt1 | contig 69750 bp, 65 predicted proteins | sample SalMarWE160420MG_FD_202149 | JGI IMG/M metagenome (GOLD analysis project Ga0307441, IMG submission 202149) | Salt marsh sediment microbial communities from the Plum Island Ecosystem LTER, Massachusetts, United States - WE1604-20 | ecosystem: Environmental > Aquatic > Marine > Intertidal zone >... | reverse complement strand
AAACGCGTTAAATTGTCACCGTGAGCGGAGTCGAACGGTGAATATAAGTCTTCGACTACGCTCAGACTGACATAGGTGTCTATTATTTCACTAATTTTTAAATGATTTTTTATTTCACACAACTGCTTAAAGTTAATAAAATTTTATATGGATAATTCAAAACACTTTATTATAAATTAAGTTTAGGGAAATCATACCGAAAAATAATATTCTTAAATTAAAAGGCGGAAACTAAATGACAAAAACTCACTAGAAATCTTATTATATTTTTTTAAAACAATTTATGTTGAATAAATCAATATCTTCAACTTAAGATAAATTATAGAATAATTTAGATTCATTAATAAAATCCCGGCAAGAAGACTTAATACTGATTCGAATGAATTTTTTCAATTCACGTTTAAGGTTTCTCGAATTAAAATAAATTACTATTATGATATACTCATTTAAAACATTACTTATTGCTCCTTGCGGGATGAACTGCAGTATTTGCACGGCTTATTTAAGACGAAGGAATAAGTGTCCCGGATGCAGGTTAAATTTTGCTGAAAAACCGGTTACCCGAGCAAATTGCAAGATTAAAAATTGTCCAAATTTTAGTGTAGATAAAAATAAATTTTGCTTCCAGTGCAAGGAGTTCCCATGCGAAAGATTAATACATCTTGATAAAAGGTATAAAACTAAATATCAAATGAGCATGATTGACAACCTTGAGTACATTAAAAAATTCGGAATTAAAAAATTTATGTTAAATGAAAATATTAGATGGACTTGTTCTAATTGCGGCGGAACTATTTGTGTCCATAAAGGATATTGTTATTCTTGCGGAAAGTTGAGGTAAATTAGCTTCATCATTAATAAATAAATCGGGGATTCATCTTATGACTGAAAAATTCAAAATTGATCTGGGAAATGTTCAAATTACTTTGCTCCTGCCTTTATGGGGACGTGCAGTTGAAACACAAAAAAAACATCCGGTATTAATTGACAATACAGCTTTAAATGTGATTAATAAAATTGACTATGATTTTACAACAATATCAAGAGTGATTCATCCGGTTACTCAATTCGAATGGATTGCACGAAGCATGCATATGGATAGAACGATAAATGAATTTTTAAAAAAATATCCTAAGGCTACAATTATTAATATCGGTTGCGGAATGGACACAACATATGAAAGAGTAAGCAACAATAATTTAATCTGGTATGATCTTGATCTACCGGACGTAATTGAGCTGAGAAGAAAATTTATACCTGAGAGTAAAAATAGGACATATATTTCTTCCTCGTTTTTAAACGAAGAATGGTTTAATAAAATACGAGTTGAAGAGAACGTTTTATTTATGGCGGCCGGAGTTCTTTATTATTTTGAGGAAAATCAGATTAAAGAAATTTTTAATAAGATGTCAAATTCATTTCCGGGGGGTGAATTTATCTTTGATGCGGCAACACCTACAGGCGTTAAAGCAGCAAATAAAATGGTTATAGAAAAAAGCGGCTTAGATGAAAAATCCTATCTAAAATGGGGTTTACAATCTGCATATGAAATCCCCGGCTGGAACAGCAAAATTGAAATAATTAAAGAATACCCCATGTATAAACATATGACTAAAAGTTTAAATCTTAAAAATAAGATTATAGCAAAACTTTCCGACAAATATAAAATAATGTATATGGTACATTTAAAGTTTTTGAATGCATAAAAAATGTCTTTTTTTTAAAATGAATTTAAACCGTAATTAAAAAGGAAAGGTTTTTAAAGTGAATAATAAAAACGATGATATTTTCGGCAATTCATTTGAAAGAATTTTCGTTTCGGTAATATCAATTGTATCCGGTATCTTTTTAGTTTATTTGGCGATTGAAGGCCCTTTATTTCTGCATAACATAAATTATAAGACGGCTCAAATTATTAATAATCAACTTGTAGGGCAGGATATTGTCAATATATTTCTTTTAAGTCCGATTCTAATTGCCGGAGGTGTGACGCTTTTTTTACGAAAACGAATTTCTCCATATTTACTTATAATTACACCTTTATATTTAATTTATTATGTTTTGGGTTATACAATAGGCTGGGAATGGAGTTCGCAGGAATATTCGGGCAACAGCCAGCTTTATACTTTTTACTTCCTTTTCATTTTAATATCTTCTCTGATAATATTGATGTATTCACTTTCAATTTTCCCTAAGAATGCAAAAAGCAATTTTAAGAAAATAGGACTTATAATTTATACCATCTTGTTTTCACTTTTCCTAATGATATTCGCTTCCATGTGGATTAAAGAAATTATGGAAGTTATTTCAACAGGTACAGCTAGAGGGTATGATATTGCTCCGACAGCTTTTTGGCTTGTCCGTATTTTCGATCTCGGATTTTCAATACCGTTAGGATTTATCAGCGTATATTTGCTCTGGGTAAGACCGGATAAATCATATCCCATACAATTTTTATTTTACGGTTTCTTTTTCACGATGGTTATTGCAGTAAATGCAATGGGATTCGAAATGCTTATAAATAATGATCCGACTTTTATGTTAAGAGATTTGGCAGTATTTCTAATTCTCGCTTTTATTATCATCAGCGGATTTGTTTATATTATTAAAAATTATAAAACAGAATAAAATTTAATTTTTGATAATAATTTTTTGTCGCCTCAATAAAATTGACAATTCTTTAACAACCGAATTTTCTTAAATAAAAAAATTTACTTCTGAAATTAATTCCTTGATTCTTCTCACATAAGGTTAATGATTTAAAATTATATTGCAGTGATTTAATGTATTCATGGTAGTTTAAGTTGATAATGTCTAACCAAAAATACGACTCTTATACTTTAGATTGATTGAAAGGAGAATTTATAAAATTGAATTTAAATTTAGTACGAAATCTTTTTTCTTCAATTCGCAAATGGACATCACCATGGTATGCCGCATATGCAATTTTGGGACTTGTTTCTGCGGCAATCATTCCTGTCCTGCTTCCCCTTATGGTAACTGCCACTTCTCATAATTTATCTTACGTGGCTTGGGTTATGGGCATTTATAATTTAGGATTGTTAACCTCGCCGCTTTGGGGAAATCTGACCGATAAAAAACATAAACATCGATTGCTTTTCTTCGGCGGATTTGTATTACTGCTTGCCGGACTTATTGTGCTTCCTTTTGCAAAAAGATTGTTAAGCTGGTTAATTATTTCATTTTTACTCGGAACAGGAACTGCTTCTGTTGCAACTGTTTCCACCTTATTTGTCGTTGAATTTAACCCGCAAAATGAATGGTCATCAAGAATCGGATGGCTGCAAAGTTTTAATGGTGCAGGTCAAACAATCGGATTATTAATCGCTGCAGTTTTTTCATCTTCAGGTTTATTTAATTATGGAATCTGGATAGGCGCTTTATTTCTTTTACCGGCGATTTTATTAGGACATTTAGGGCTTCCGGTAAAAAAATCTCAAACAGGAATACAGCATTTGATAAAAGATCTTGATTTTAGAAACTTAGCAAAGTTCGGAAAAATTGAATTAATCGGCGGCGGCTTATTAAGGCATTCCCATCACCTGAACTTAAGCGCATTACGAAATATTAAAAAGTTATTAACAACATCTTTCGGATTATTCATACTTTCCTGGTTTATTTCTTCTTTCGGTGTGGCTGCATTCTTCGCATATTTTCCTCTTGCAATGAAAACCGCCTATTTTGTTCCTCCCGGACTTACATCGCTTTTATATGCTGCAGCCGGCGGTATAGGTATAGCATTATATACCGGAAGCACAAGACTATCGGAGAATTATGGTGTAGTAAGGATTTACAAATGGGGAACTTTTTTAAGATTACTCGGTTTCGGTGCTTTGCTTTTTCTTATTTTTCTCAAATTATCAATAATGCCTTTAATAGCTTCACTTGCCTTTGTGTTAATTATTTTATCCTGGCCAATTCTGAGCGTAACCGGCACGACAATTACCGCTGAATTAACCCCGGTAAGTGAAGGCGAAGCAATGGGATTATATAATGCATCGGGCGCAGTTGCCACTGTATTAGGTACTTTCACAGGAGGTCCCTTGATTGGTATTATTGGATTCGGTGCAATACCAATTCTCGGGGTGGCTGGATTGGGTATATCATTATTATTAACACTTAAAATTCATTTGCAAACCAATAAGATAAAAGTAGAGTCCGGTTTAAAAGTACACACATAAATCTTTTTTAAATATAACATTCAATTTTAATTCTGATTTTTTGTTATCTTTGAATTACAAATTTTCAATGCGCCCGTAGCTCAACTGGATAGAGCATCAGACTTCGGATCTGAGGGTTGAGGGTTCAAATCCTTCCGGGCGTACGAATTCCGAAAAATTAATTCTGCCTCTGATACGGAGGCATTTTTATTATTCTAAATTACATTTCTTTTATGCTGTTTAATGAAGATATATATAAGTTTATGTACGCTGCTTTAAAGGAAGCTGAAGATGCATTAACTGAAGATGAGATTCCGGTCGGTGCTGTTGTAGTTAATGACAACATAATAATCGGAAAAGGACACAACCAGGTTGAAAAATTAAAGGATGCAACTGCACATGCAGAAATGATAGCTTTAACTTCTGCAGCAAATCATCTTGGAAATTGGCGCTTAAATGAATGCGATTTATATGTGACTCTCGAGCCATGCATAATGTGCACCGGTGCTGCTTTATCCTCGCGGATTAAAAATATTTATTTCTCAACTTTTGATCCGAAATTTGGAGCATGCGGTTCAATTTATAATCTGGCTGAAGATGGAAAGTATAACCACAATATAAATTTATATTCCGGAATTTACTCAAGTGAAAGTGAACAGCTATTAAAAATATTCTTTGAGAAAAAGAGGAAAAAATAATTTTTATTTTTTAATTACTTATTTTACTTCCGAATTAAGTTTTATTATTCCGAAAATATTACCTTCCGAATCTTTACAGTATGCCTGAAATCCTAGTTCCGGTATTATTCTTTTGGGAATAACAATCGATCCTCCGTATTTGTTTATTAAATTAATTGAAACGTCAATATCAGATACATCGATTGTACATAAGAACGCAATTACAGAATTGCCGTCAATTGGAATTAAGCGCTTTACTAATCTTCCGATAATGTTATGCTTCTCCCCTTTCCAGGTATTTATTAGCCAGAATGTATCCGAATCTTTTATCTTATTCAATTCCCAGGCAAAAACATTTTCATAAAACCTTTTTGCTCTATTCAAATCATCCGCATAAATTTCAAATTGAACAATTTCAGACATATATCTCTCATTGTTAGGATTTAATTTAATAATTCATGTTAACCGCCTATTTAGAACGGGCTAAAGCCCAAATGTTTTGGGGGATTTTTCTTTTCCCCGACCTGAAGGTCGGGGCTATTTTAGCATCCCCCTTTAAGGACTAAGAAATATTATTAAATTTAAAATTTTTAAACCCTTTCTTACTTAATACAGTTAACTTGAGATAAAAACTTCAATTTAGTTAAGGTATAAATTAAGTAAACGATATCCATTTTCTTAGTAGTTTCCAAATTTATAATATTTTTGTTTGATCCTGTCATCCCGAGCGGAGTCGAGGGATATTTTCATAATTGTCATAGTTCAACTTCGCTCACTGAGACAACACATTAAATCAGGACACTATTATCTTATTTACTTAAAACACATGGATACACTATGATAATTTTTCATGTCATCCTTCCGGGATTTTTTATCAGTTGTTTTTTTGCTTTTAATAATAATTTCACGCCTTTGGCGTTTGATGTCAAAGCTTGAACACCTGATATTTTTATAGTTGTTAAAATTCAAGCTTGAATAAAAAATTTATTGTTAATAAGTTAGTTAAAAAAAATTGGAGTTTTATGCGAATCATCTTATTCGGCGCCCCGGGTGTAGGCAAAGGGACTCAAGCCAAAATTCTATCTGCTAAATTACACATTCCTCACATTTCTACCGGAGATATTTTAAGACAGGCAGTTAAAGATCAAACACCGTTAGGAATGGAAGCTCAAAAAATTATTTCCAAAGGCGAACTTGTATCCGACGAAATAATGATAGGTATTATAAAAGATACTTTAACCGGAGAAAGCTGTAAAAACGGGTTCATATTGGATGGATTTCCCAGATCGAAAAAACAGGCTGTTGATTTAGACGGTTTACTGAATGAACTGAATATTGACAAAGTATTTATTGTTTCAGTAACAGCAGACGAAGAAGATTTGGTAAAAAGGCTAAGTAACCGTAGAGCATGCAAAGTCTGTAAAAATATTTTTAATTATAATGAAGTAAGGGATAAAAAAAACTGTCCGGTTTGCGGTGCTGAAAACAGTTTTTATCAAAGAGAAGATGATACTGAAAAGGTAATCCGGCATCGAATGGAAGTTTTTAATTCAACAACAAAGCCTGTTTTGGATTACTATTCCGAGCATAAAAAAATTATTGTCGTGGATGGCTCCGGTACAATTGAAAAAGTAACTGAGAGTATACTCGAAAAGTTAAAATAAAAACAAATTAAAAAATCATTTTTGCTTGAGTACAGCTTTTATTGCTTTTCCGTCTTCCAGCTTTATTATTTTAGCAGGATATTTTTTTACAATTTCATAATTATGCGTCGCAAATAATACTGCAGTTCCGCGGGAATGTATTTGAAGAAGAATATCCAATATTTCATAAGAAGTTTCCGGATCCAAATTCCCTGTCGGTTCATCAGCTAAAATTAATACAGGTTCATTTACTATTGCTCTGGCAATAGCAATACGCTGTTTTTCTCCGCCGGATAATTCATCGGGCATATTGTAACGCCTGTGTGATAATCCAACATCTGTTAAAGCATCATTTACTTTTCTTTTGATTTCCCTCCTAGGTGTATTGGTTGATTCCAGAACGAAAGCAATATTATCGTAGATGTTCCTATCTTTAAGCAGTCTAAAATCCTGGAAGATAATTCCAAGCTTTCGTCTGAGATAAGGTAAATCCCTGCGTTTGATAAATCCCGAATCATATTCCAAGAAGGTTACGTTTCCGCTTTGTGGTAAAATATTCATATAGACAAGCTGTAGCAGAGTACTTTTACCCGATCCGCTTTTGCCGATTAAAAAGCTGAATTCACCCTGTTCAAGATTCAAATTTACGTCGGAAAAAACCGTTTGATTTGGATAACTAAAAGTAACGTTACTGAATGTCAGCATTTTTTTTAACCTTCTTAGTAATAAATTGTACTCTCTCTGAATCCGAACTGCCGTTTTTGTAAGTAAAAGCATTATAACAATGTTTCACATATAATCCGGCTGCGGCAAGTAATTCAAAATATGTTTCGAACGGATAAATTTTTTGGCGATGAACTTCCTTTAAAACTTCATCCTCGTTTTTTAAGATAAAAATATTCTTATGAATTCTACTCTTCTTATTATATTCGCTCTTTTGATTAAAATAGATTCCCCTAAAATTTCCCGTTCTCACCGGGGTTTTAGTGTGGATGATACTATTTCTTTCAAGGCTCACATCAAATGTAAATATTCCGTCAGGTAATAAAACTCTGGATATTTCCTTGAACATTTCCAAAAGTTTTTTCTTGCTTGTTAAATAATTTATGCTGTCAAAGTTAGAATATATTAAATAAAAACCGGCTTTGAAAGGGATACCAGACATATTACAGCAAGCTTTTTGTACTAAATTTTTTTCATCAACAAGCATCATATTTTTAGATATATCCGTTACTATTATCCTAGGAAAATATTTTACAAAATAATTTGCGAACTTACAACTGCCGCCTGCAAGTTCGAGCACCAATCCGTCTCTTGGTACATATGATTTAACAATGCTGAAAATATATTTCACCCAAGTTTCATAATTAATCGATTTCATAAGATAATCATAGATCAAAGGCAGCTTTTCATATATCTTTACTTGTTTCAACCTATCCCAACCTTTTTCGATTAATAACAATTTTTTTTGCGTATTTATATGCCGTAATTATACTTGATTCATTTGCTAAACCTTTGCCGGCAATATCATAAGCAGTGCCGTGATCGGGAGAAGTACGCACAATAGGCAGACCGGCGGTATAGTTTACACCCGATCCGAAATTAATCAATTTGAACGGAATTAAAACCTGGTCATGATACATCCCTAAAACCAGATCAAATTTTTTGTACATCCTGTTTGCAAAAAAAGCATCCGGAGAAAAAGGGCCTGATAAAAAATTTTTATATTCTTTTAGTTCTATTATAGGTCTTATAATTTTTTGTTCTTCTTTGCCTATCAAACCTTCTTCACCGGCATGGGGATTGAGTCCTAGTACTGCAATTTTCGGTTTATTAATACCTAAATCTTTTGTTAAGGAATTTAAAACAACGTCTAATGTTTTCTTTAAATGCTCCTGATAAATTAAGCCGGGAACTTTGCTTATCGGTACATGAATTGAAGCTAAAGCGGCATTCATCTTCCGGGATAGAAACATCATAACAAAATTTTTTACATTTGACCACTCTGCATACATTTCCGTATGACCTGGGAAATGTTTACCTGCCAAATTAATTGCAGTTTTGGAAAGAGGTGCCGTTACAATTGCTTCGACAGCCTTGGTATCAGCAAGCTGAAATGACATTTGCACTGCTTTGAATGCTGCATTGCCGGATTCAACTGTAGGTATACCCGAATTACAATTATAATTTCCTATATCTAATACCGTAACTTGTTTATTTGAATTTTTAATTCGCGTGGTTATAAAATATTCAAAGGCAGGCTTTACCATTTTCACATTTTTGGAAAATACATTTTTAGGACATATAAAAATAAATTTATCATTCGAGATGTTTGTAATTTTATTTAGAGCTTTAATTACTATCTCGGGACCAATTCCGTTTATATCACCGCAAGTAAAGGCAAAATTATTCATTGTTTTTTAACAAAGTGTAGTTTCCGGTTCCGTCTTTTTCAACAAACTCAAATATTCTAACCGGATTTTCATAAATCCAGCGTTCAACCATTCTTCCATATTTATTTGATGTTCTCTCAATTTCTTTAGGCTTCCCGTAAATAATATATACTTTTCCCCTATCCGTGTCCGCTCCATCCTTCCCCGACAACGGAGAAAAGCTTTTCATTGCATAGTCGACTCTTGTATAAAATTCATTCATTAAAGGATTAAATTCCGTTGATTTGGTAGGATCGTATTTTCTCCAGTAATTAAACAAAACTTCATTGTATTTTTTTGAACTATAACCTAATAAAGAATCAACAAGAATCTTATTTGCCGTATATTTTAAGAGTTCAATTGCATTTTTTGAATCATAAAGAGAAAAAGGTTTATTAAACCATCTAACATTTTCTACAAAATATTTTTTCGGCTTTGAGTTTCCTTTTCCCGAGACATAAACCTGGAACTCTCCTTCTTTTAATTTTTGACTAAAATTCTTCACAACAAAATTTCTAAAGCGTTCAGTTTTACTACCTGTCTCTATTAAAATTTTATTACTACATTCAATTAATGAAATATCGGAATCAAAATACGATTTTACGATTCCGGAAAAAACCGTGTCGTCTTTATTAAATATTTTAACTTTAATTTCGTCAAGAGTTGTATCAGAAGAAGGGATAATCAAAAAATAGTTGTCTTCGCTAAAGGGAATACTGCCTTCGAAGTTTGTAAGTTCAAATGACTGAAAATTATTGCAGGATATTTTAAATGAATCACAAATTAATGGTCTTAAAAATTTAGAAATTTCTTTGAGTTTAGTTGAGAATTTAAGCGGATGCATTCTAATATCACGGCTGGAGTTTTCATCCGTAATAATTGGAAGTATGTTGAAAGATCCTTCACCGGCTCGAAAAGATAATACGCCTTCAACGTATTTATCATTAGCTGTAGTTTCGTCAAAATTGTTAGTTGATATTATCTTTTCTTCGTTCTGTCTTGTTATATATTGGCCGGCAGAGTCTGTTACTTCAATTGTAATTCTAAAACCGGATGTATACTTATCTCCATCCTTAACGAAGACAAATCTGTCATACGGAACCCTGTATGAATAATATATTTTATTGACCGAATCCGAAGGTATAATATGTATTTCGGAATAAGCAAAATGAGGTAATCTCTGACAGTTGCCAGTTGCAGTAAACAAGGAAATAATTACCAAAATCAATAAGAGATTTTTATTTACTTTCGACATCGGCTAAATAAATAGTTATACTATTATAAATATATTGTTTATTTATGATTACCGCCAAATACAAAATTATTCCCTTCCGTAAAGGTATTTTTCCATATTTTAATAATTCAAGAAGTATTTAATATTAGTTTAAAATTTATTTTGTAAAAAGAAACAATTAACGAACTTAAAAATGAATAAAATATAAAAGGAGTAATTCTAATCATTAAAGTTCGAATATAGCTTACCCTAATTACTTCAATTGACAAAATAAATTAGAAATAATAATAAGAAGGGTGAATTCCCGTTTAGTATTAATACAACTAGCTGTTCATATTGTTCAGAAACTCTTTATTATTTTTAGTTCCTCTAATTTTATCCAACAAGAAATCCATGGCTTCTACCGGGTTAAAATCACTAAGTATTTTTCTCAATATCCAGACCTTTGCCAGTTCATCTTCCTTCATTAATAGGTCTTCTCTTCTAGTTCCGGAGCGGTTAACATCAATAGCAGGGAAAATTCTTCTGTCGCTGAGGTCACGGTTAAGCACTAATTCCATATTGCCTGTACCTTTGAACTCTTCAAAGATTACATCATCCATACGACTTCCGGTATCTATTAATGCAGTTGCAATAATAGTTAAGCTGCCTCCGTCTTCCGTATTTCTTGCAGCTCCGAAAAATCTTTTTGGTTTGTGAAGTGCGTTTGCATCAACACCGCCCGAAAGAATTCTGCCGCTGTGAGGAACAACTATATTATGTGCTCTTGCCAATCTAGTTATACTATCAAGAAGAATAACAACATCCTCTTTGGCTTCAACAAGCCTTTTCGCTTTCTCAATTACCATATCGGCAACCTGGACATGTCTTTCCGCAGGCTCATCAAATGTAGAACTAATTACCTCGCCTTTAACAGAACGTTCCATATCCGTAACTTCTTCAGGCCGTTCATCGATTAATAAAATTATTAATTTAATTTCAGGATGATTTCTTGTAATTGAGTTGGCAATTTTTTGAAGCAGAATTGTTTTACCGCTTTTAGGCGGAGAAACGATTAATCCTCTTTGGCCTTTGCCGATCGGAGAAAGAAGATCCATAATTCTCATTGAATATTCTCCGGGAACGGATTCCAAATTGATTCGTCTTGTGGGATAAACAGGAACTAAATTATCGAAGAGTGTTCTTTCTCTTATTCCTTCGGGTTCAAGACCGTTTACAGCTTCAACTCTAAGTAAAGCAAAAAACCTCTCTCCTTCTTTAGGCGGCCTAACTTGTCCGCTTACGAAATCCCCTGTTCTTAAACTGAATTTTTTAATTTGAGACGGTGAAACGTAGATATCATCGGGCGAAGGCAGGTAGTTATAATCCGACGAACGGAGAAAGCCGTAACCATCGGGTAAAACTTCAAGCACGCCTTTAGAAAAAGTTAAACCATCTTTAGCGGTCTGGGCTTCCAGAATTTTAAAGATTAGTTCCTGCTTCCTCAAATCGCTATAACCGGAGATACCGAGATCTTTTGCTATAGCGTTAAGTTCCACAATCTTTTTCGACTTGAGTTCAGAAATATCCATTGGCATTTTATTGGTCCTAGTTTATTTGTTTTATGGTTAAGTTATTAATTAATTCAATTAAATCTCTTCATGGTTTTAACCGGATATGCATTCGGGGACTAATTTTAAATTTAATTCATAGTTTATTGTTGATAGGAACAAGAGGTTCAATCGAAACATACACTTAATTAAAAAAAATGTCAAGCAATTTTATTACCCTGTAAAAATGTTTTTATTTCCCCCAAAAGGTACATACTTCCTATTACAACCAAACAATTTCCAGAATTTGCCTTAGAAAAATCTCCTATAAATTTAGCAGGGTCTTCTTCAGGTATAACTTTTAAATTTAATCCCCCGGCAATTTTTAAAATCTCCTCTATTTTAGCCGATCTCTCAAAATCCATATGGGTAATATGAATTTCATCAAAAAATTTACTCAGGCTTAATAACATTTCCTTAATGGATTTGTCTTTCATTACCCCGAACAATAAAACTCTTTTAGAGTATTTTTTCAAGTCCCTTTTAAATTCCATCAGGAAATTTTGAATACCCTCAGGATTATGAGCAGAATCAAAAATGATATCAGGATTGTACGAATAATACTCAAATCTACCCTGTAAACCTGTGTTTTTAATTACATTTTTAATTCCCGCAGAAACAGCTTTTAAATTTTCATTCAACAATGTTTTGGAGACTACCAATCCCGCAAGTGCGGCATTATATTTTTGGTACCATCCTTTTAACGGTATATTCCAGTCATCCAGTTCAATTTCCTCAGTATATAATTCTAAATTGTTTCCTTTTATATTAACATAATCTGAAATCTTAAATAATTTACTTTTTGTTTCCCTGCATTTCTCTTCAATCTCTGCCTCGGCTTCCAAAGGTAGTTTTCCTATAAACACTTGTATATTCTTCTTAATAATTCCTGCTTTTTCAAATGCTATTTTTCTTATTGTATCTCCCAGAATATTAGTATGTTCCAAACTGATAGAAGTAATTACAACAGCTATGGGATTTAGGACGTTTGTCGCATCCAGTCTCCCTCCTAATCCGGTTTCAATTACCGCAAAATCAACTTTGTTATCTGCTAAATATTTAAATGCTATTGCAGTTGTGACTTCAAAAAAGGTTAATTTATGCTCATCTATATAATCGACATATTCCGAAATAAAGTTTAATAAATAATCGTCCGGAATTTGTTCATTATTTATTTGTATTCTTTCATTAAATTTTATGAAATGCGGGGAAGTATACAATCCTACTTTGTAGCCATATTCCATCAATATGCTGGCAATAAAGGCTGCCGTGCTTCCCTTTCCATTCGAACCGGCAATATGTATTGATTTTAATTTACTTTGAGGATTACCAAGAGTAGAAAGGAAGTTTTTAATATTCTCCAATCCAAGCTTAATTCCGAAAGTATGGAGAGAATAAAGTTTTTCTAATGCTGATTTCGAATCCATAATTATTAAATAATATAAGAAGCTGTTAGCTGCGATATTTTGTCAATACCGTTTTCAACACAATATTTTTCAAGTGAATCTAATATTTCTATTGAGGCAGCCGGATTTATAAAATTTAATGTTCCGAGCTGTACTGCAGAAGCACCTACGATCATAAATTCAACTATATCTTTCCAATTCATTATTCCTCCGACACCGATAATCGGAATTTCAACATTCCTGCTTATATCCAAAACTTTAGCCAACGCAACAGGTTTTATGGCGGGCCCGGATAATCCTCCGTTGATATTATATATTTTTGGTTTTCTTTTGTAAATATCGAATGAAGTACCCACCAAAGTATTTATCGCAGATACGGCATCTCCGCCTTCTTCCTTTACAGCTTTTGCAAACTCGGATATATAAGATACATTAGGTGATAATTTAATAATGACAGGTTTATTGGTTGCTGCCTTAACTTTTGAAGTAATTTTTCCAACCATTGATACATTATTCCCGAACTGTAATCCTCCTTCTTTTACATTCGGACACGATACGTTTATTTCAAAAGCTTTTATCGTCTCTTCTTCAGTCAGTATACGCGTACATTCAACATATTCGTCAATTGTACTCGCCGCTATATTACAAATTAAAGGGACATCATATTTTTTTAGGAAAGGAATTTTTTCATTTAAGAAAACTTCTACGCCTACATTTGCTAAGCCTATTGCATTTAACATGCCGGACGGTGTTTCAACAATCCTTTGCGGCGGATTCCCCTTTCTTGGATTTAAGCTGAGGGATTTTGTAATTATACCGCCAATTTTATTTAAATCAACAAACTCTGCAATTTCATTTCCATAACCAACTGTTCCTGAAGCAAGTAAAATCGGATTCCTAAGTTTTAATGTACCTACCTGGACTGATAAATCTATATTATTCATATAATTACATCCTTAACATTAAACACCGGTCCGTCTTTACACACCAACAAATATTTATCCGATTGTTTTGTAGACTCAATAGGACAGCCTTGGCAAATTCCGAAACCGCAGGCCATAGCACATTCGGTAGATACTTCGCAATCAAAATTATTTTTGATACAAAAATCCTTAAGTGATCTCAACATTGCATTTGGTCCGCAGGCAAAAATTTTTATTTTACTTGATTTTAATAATTCAATGCTTTCTTGAAGCAAATCTACAATGGTACCTTTATATCCTAATGAACCGTCGTCTGTTGCTATAGAAATATTTTTCATTCCGTAAGTAATAACATCATTGTGGGTTTTACCTCCGATGAATGAATAAACCTTTTTGTTGTTTCCAATTTCTCTAATTAAATAAGGGAATGGGGCAGCACCCAATCCTCCGCCCACTATTACGGCAGTATCATACGAACCGTTAATGTTGAATCCGTTTCCCAGTGGACCTAAAACGTCTATTGTATCACCAAAATGTTTTTCAGCTAAAATCTTTGTACCTTCACCAAGGATATTAAACATAAGGTAAAAGAATTCTCCTTCAACATCACACACACTAAACGGCCTTCTTAACAAAGGATATATTGTTTTCGAAACTCTTATATTAAGAAACTGTCCGGGCCTGATAATACTAGCGATTTCAGCACAACGAATTTTTAGTAAAAATATTTTATTATCAAGCTCTATTGTCTTTTCAACAGGAGCATTAATGATGAACAAATTACTTCCTTTTCGAAAATTTTGGAATTAAATCTAACTAAATGATTAGTCAAAGATGAAAGCCTCGGCAGGCGCAAATGATTTTTTATTTTCCTAATTTATTAAAACTAATTTAAAACTCATTGCAAATATATAAACTTTTTCTATTTGCGGAAAATATATATTTTATAATAAAATTTTTTACTTCAAAAATTGTTTTTCAATATTGATAATTTTATTTAATCTCTTCTGATGTCTACCGCCTTCAAAATTCGATTTCAACCAGGCTTCCAAAATAGATTTAGCCGTTTCTTCCCCTATAGATTTTGCCCCTAAAGTTAGGATATTAGCATTATTATGAGCTCTTGCACTTTTGGCGGTAAATTCATTATAACAATTTGCGGCCCTAATTCCCGGAACTTTATTTGAAGTTATTGCAGAAGGATTACCGGTAGCATCTATTATAATCCCGAAGTCAACTTCATTTGCTGTTACTTTTAAAGAAACCGCAAAAGCAAAATCGGGATAATCACATGAATTTTCGTCATAAGTTCCTACATCGATTATACCTAATCCTTTATCTGACAAAATTTTAGAAATAATATTTTTAAGCTTAAAACCGGTATGGTCGGAACCTATAGCAACTTTATTTGTCTTATTAATATATAGATCAGAATTCTTTTCTTCATTTAATTTCGTTACATTCTCTTTTTTAACAATTTTTACACCCAGAGCTTTTATTTTATCCAATGCAAGAGGAGTTAAGATATCATCTTCACCAACAGGTATAACACTTAATCCTTTTTTACTCAGTTTAACTATGTCGGATTCCGTTATTAAATTTTTCATTTTTTGCTTAAAGATTTTATTAAAATTTATAACTTTTTTTCTCTATAAATACTGAGTTAATTTGTTAATTTTTAGATGATCTACAACTTTTTTAACTTCTTGAGATTGATCTCTGCGGCAAATTAATAATGCATCTTTTGTGTTAATTACAATTAAATTTTCCACACCGATTATGGCAGCAAATTTATCCGGAGAATAAACGTAAGAATCAATAGTCATTTCCGTAAATATATTGCCGATAATTGCATTTCCATTTTCGTTTTTTTCAGACAATTGATAAACTTCTTCCCAGCTTCCAACATCGCTCCAGGAGAATTCACCCTTAGTCAGAAAAACTTTTTGAGATTTTTCCATAATACCGTAATCAATGGAAATATTTCTCAGCATTCCATACACACTATTAAGGGTATTTGTAAAATTAGGAGTATCAATATCCTTTTTAATTTTTTCTAATCCTTCATGCAAGTCCGGTAAATAGAGTTTAATTTCTCCAAGGATAGCATCAGCCCTCCAGATAAACATTCCGCTGTTCCAAAAGAAATCACCGCTTTCCAAAAAACGAACAGCGGTTGCATAATTAGGCTTTTCCGCAAAAGTATAGACTTTAAAAATATTTTCGGCTACCGTTCTTTCGTCTATTTGTATATATCCGTAACCTGTTTCGGGTCTTATCGGCTTAATACCTATTGTAACCAATCCTTTTGATTCGTATGCAAATTTAACGGAAGTTTTAATTGTTTTAAGGAACTCATCCAAGTTTTTAATTATATGATCAGCCGGAAGAACAATCATTACCGCGTCTTTAGATTTTTTTTCGATAATAACCGAAGCCAAGCCAATACATGCAGCAGTATTCCTGCCGAAAGGTTCTTCTATTATATTCTCTTTAGGTATATCATGCAGCTGCTCTTCAATTTCCGGTTTTTGTATTTTGTTTGTTATAATAAAAATATTTTCATTTTTTACAAAGTCGTTTAATCTGGAAACAGTATCCTGGATCATAGTTTTTTCACCAAAGATCTTTAACATCTGTTTTGGAGTTTTTTCTTTGCTTCTGGGCCAAAACCTTGAGCCTATTCCGCCGGCCATGATTACTGCATATACATCCATATTATATTGTTTCCTTTAATTTTATTGGTTGAATTTCATTCCCGAATTCTTCGGCACGATTAAGATAATTTGTAATATCCACTTCCTTGCCTTTAACAACAGCAACAATAACAATTAAACAAGCACGAATAGCTTCTATAACATCTCTGCCCGGCATCAATTCCCTTGCTCTAATCAACATTAAAGATTTTGAAACTATGCCGTGCATGTTTGCAATTATATCGAAACCTATCTTTTCGGATATCTCTCCGTTTTTATTCATTATCCTAGCATACTTAAGTATTGCTTCGGGATCAATTTCGTTCTTTGATAACTGCTTTAACATAGCATCTATAGGTTTAATATGCTTTAGTATTTCCGCTTCATAATTCTGGAAAAAAATATCCTCTTCTTCTTTTTCTTCTTCAAGGATTAATTTCTCCTTTATCAGCTCTGTTTCCGGTTTTGAAAGATTTAATTCGCTGACTTTTCTTTTGGAAAGATCAACCTTTAGCTGCTCCTTATTTTCCTCATTTTCTTTTACTTCTTTTGGAAAGGATAACTTTTCAAAAGACTTTTTAACTGTGCCGGGATTAACCATATCAAGCATCCGGCTTAAATCTTTTATAAGATATTGACTATGTTCTTTAAACTTCTCGGAAAATTTAAAAAAGTCGGGTTGTGTTTGAGTCAGGTAAGAATAAATTTCATCTAATCGAATAGCCAGCGTTGATAATTCCGTAATTTTTTTCATTTCGGAAATATCGAATTTAAGATTAGAAGATTTAGTTACGGCATCCCGTAATAATGCTACAACTTCTATTTTTTCAGTACTGAGCCTTAGATTATTTGCTGCAACCGAAATACTTTGGACAATATATTGTTTTATTAAGTCCATTTAATCCTTATAAATTCTCGGAATTCTTCCACTTATATTGCAGGTTATTTCATAAGGAATAGTATTTAAGATTTTTCCCCAATCCCATGCAGTAATTTCAAGATTATTACTTTTACCCAATAATGTTACTTTATCATTTAATTTAATATCATCATTTCCAACATCAAACATAATCCTATCCATAGTAACTCTTCCTACTTGCTTATAAATTTTTCCATTTATTATTGCTGTAGCCTTATTTGTAAGATTTCTATTAAAACCATCAGCATAACCAATAGGCACAGAAATAATTTTAGTTCTCCTTTTTGCCGTAAAAAGTCTGCCGTAACTTACCGTTTCCCCTTTTTCAATTTGTTTAACGCTTGTAACAAATGAATAAATTGACATTATAGGTTTTAACGGAATTGACTCAGAAGTTTCTAATGATGGATAATATCCGTATAATGAAATACCCGGTCTGACCATATCGAAATAAGAATCGGGCATATCCAGAATTGCCCCGCTATTAGCGGCATGTACCAAACCAAATTTAATGTTTCTCTTTTTTAAATCAGCTATTAAGTCGTTAAATCTTTTTAGTTGTAATTTAGCAAAAATTTTGTCTTTTTCATCGGAAGTAGCAAAGTGAGTATAAATTCCATCAATTAAAAAATTATTATTATTGCTTATTTTTTCTATAAAGTCCGCAGCGTTATTATACTTAATTCCTAATCGATTCATTCCCGTATCAATCTTTACATGGATTTTTATTCTTTTATCTTTTTGCCGAATATTATTCCTTCTTTTGGAATGTAATAAAATCTGCAAATGCTGATCGCTAAATACAGTGGGAATTATATTATATCGAAAAATTAATTCTGATTCCTCTTTTGTGAGCGGCTCAAAAACCAGTATTTGCTGCTTAATTTTTAATTTTCGAAGTTCAACAGCTTCTTCAGCTAAAGCTACAGCATAATATTCCGGTTTTTTATCTTCCAAAGATTGTAGTGCACCAACTATCTCATTAACACCGTGGCCATACGCATTTGCTTTTACGACTGCCATAATTCTGCTTTTTTTAACTTTCTTTCTAATATTTAAAAAATTGCTTTTTAATTTAGAAAGATCAATTACTGCATAAGTTGGACGCATTAACACATTATTTAATTTTATTGCAAAATATAATTTTTATTGTAGTTATAATCAATTAAGGAGAATAATATTTAAGTCTTCATGATAAATTATAATAAATATATAAATCCATAACATTATTTAATAATATGATGTTAAAAAATATTTTTACATTTCTCTTAATTGAGAATGTATTGCATTCAATCATTCTTATTATTGATAAATAAAATTATACAGACATATTTTATTATAATAGTAAGTCAATATTTAATAGTAAGAATTTTGGCATATATATTGTCAGTGTTAGTGCGTTTTAATAATTTTTTTTTCAAACAAATGTATTTTTCTTGAAATTCTTGACATTACTTAAGGCTTGTCTTAATTTTTCACGAAAAATTATAAATAAAAATGTTAACAGAATTCGGTAAAATTTTTGCATTCATGTTGATCGCAGCAGTTTTTGTAGCCATTGCCGTTATTGCTGCAAAATTAATTAGACCGGCTAGACCAACTCGAGAAAAATTGCTTACATACGAATGCGGCGAGGATACTATAGGCACTCCATGGGTAAAATTTAATATAAGATTTTACGTGGTTGCTCTTATCTTTTTAATTTTTGATGTAGAGATAGTCTTGCTTATTCCTTGGGCTCTTGTTTATAAGGAATTCGGCCTTGGAGGATTTTTGGTTGGCGCCATATTCCTTTTACTGTTAGGATTAGGAATGGCTTACGAATGGCGAAAGGGTGACCTGGAATGGGTTCGTCCGAAAATAGAACCGCCGATTTTAAAAAAAAAAATTTTAAAAGAAGAAGTTGAAGTATAGAAAAAAGATGTTTTGAAAAGAAAATTTAGCAATCGATTCTAATCAAAACGTACTTATCAAATAAATAAGATAAAAATTATATGGGCTTATTAGATCAGCAGTTTAACAAAGAGAGTATAATAGTAACCAAAGTAGACGACTTACTCAATTGGGCTAGGCTGTCATCTCTTTGGCAAATGGGATTCGGTTTGGCATGTTGTGCTATCGAAATGATGGCTACATCAGCTTCTCATTATGATTTTGATAGATTCGGAGTTATTCCCCGAAATTCTCCCCGCCAATCTGATGTTATCATTGTCTCAGGAACCGTAACTCTTAAAATGGCAATAAGAATTAAAAGGCTTTATGAGCAAATGCCTGATCCCAAGTATGTTATTTCGATGGGAAGTTGTTCTAATTGCGGCGGCCCTTATTGGGAACATGGATATCATGTTTTAAAAGGAGTTGATAGAGTAATACCTGTTGATGTTTACGTACCTGGCTGCCCGCCTAGGCCGGAAGCATTATTGGAAGGATTACTAAAACTTCAAGAAAAAATTAGAAACGAATCTTTGGTGAAAAAAACAGCATGAAAAATCCTGAAGAAATTTTTAATATATTAAAAGAAAAATTTGGGGATGCTATTATTGAATTTGCTTCATCACAACCTGTTGACCCTTTTATTACAGTAAAACCAAATGAGATAGACAAAATCTGCCGTTTTCTTTTTGATAATGACGAACTTTTATTTGATAGTTTGATGAATCTTTCCGGCGTTGATGATGCAAATGGGAAAAAAGCAGCCGGACAAAATGGTGATAATATAATTGAAGGCGGAACTTTAAGCGTTTATTATCATCTCGAATCTACGAAATTCAAACACAAGCTAGTGCTTAAAACTTCTGCTCCAAGAGAAAATCCCGAAGTTAATTCTGTTGAAAGTATCTGGAGACATGCGGATTGGCATGAACGTGAAGCTTATGATTTATTCGGCATAATATTTTTGAATCATCCGGATTTAAGAAGAATTCTTATGCCGTATGATTGGGAAGCCGGTCATCCGCTTAGAAAAGATTATAAAAATCCGGAATTTTATCACGGTATGAAAGTACCCTATTAATAATTAATTGAATTATACTATGGCTCTTAAAACTGAACAAATGATACTGAATATGGGTCCGCAACACCCTGCAACTCACGGTGTGTTGAGGCTTGAGCTTGAACTGGAAGGTGAAATAATTCAAAGTGTTCAACCGCATATTGGTTACCTGCACCGTTGCTTTGAAAAACATGCCGAAGCTATGACATATCCTCAAGTAATACCTTATGTGGATAGAATGGATTATTTAGCTTCTATGTATAATGAATTTGGCTACGTTATTGGTGTTGAAAAATTATTAGGTATTCAGGTTCCCGAAAGAGTTGAATATATAAGAGTTATTATGGGAGAATTGCAAAGAATCGCCTCCCACTTAGTTGCTATTGGAACTTATGGAATGGATATTGGCGCTTTTACACCTTTCCTTTATTGTTTCAGAGATAGGGAAAAAATATTAAGTCTTTTTGAAATGACATGCGGTGCCAGACTTCTTTATAATTACTTTTGGGTCGGCGGGCTTTCACATGACCTTCACCCCGACTTTGTAAGATCTGCCAAAGAATTTGTTAAATATTTCAGACCAAACATAAAAGAATTGAACGATTTATTAACGAATAACAGAATTTTTATTGATAGGACGGCTAATGTCGGTGTTTTACCTCTTGAAACAGCAATTAACTATGGTATTACAGGTCCGAATTTAAGAGGAAGCGGCTTTAAATGGGATTTAAGAAAAGATGATCCATATTCAATTTATAATAAATTTGATTTTGATATTCCAACCGGACAAGGATTAGTTGGAACTGTTGGTGATTGCTGGGATAGATACTATGTAAGAATTCAAGAAATGGAGCAAAGCCTTAGAATTATTGAACAAGCGCTGGATCAATTGCCTGACGGAGATGTTACATCAGCTATTCCCAAAAGAGTAAAACCACCTATTGGGCAGGTTTATTCAAGAGTGGAAAATCCTAAAGGTGAACTTGGTTATTTCATTATAAGTGACGGCTCGGTAAATCCGTTTAGGATCAAAGTACGAGGTCCGTCTTTCGTACATTTAGGTGTAATGAACGAAATTTGCAAAGGCCATATGGTTGCCGATGTTATTGCAATCCTTGGAAGCATCGATATAGTTTTGGGAGAGGTTGACAGATGATATACAACTTTTTCTATAGTATCACAGGCAGTTTACTAATAGCAGATATCATTCAAAGTCTGTTGCCGTTATTTATTTTCATTCTCCCGTTCGCTCTTTTTGCCGTCTGGCTAGAACGAAAAGTATCTGCTCATATGCAAGACCGTTTGGGACCGATGAGAGTAGGTTCTCATGGCTGGCTTCAAACTATCGCCGATATCATGAAGTTAGTTCAAAAAGAAGACATAGTAGCAACTGAAAATGACAAACCATTATTCAATATAGCGCCTGTACTTGTTTTTGTCGGCACATATGCAGCTTTTGCTGCCATACCTTTTTCAAGTGCATACATCGGATCTAATATCGATTTAGGTATCTTTTTCATTATAGCCGTTTCCGGTTTTGTTGTTGCCGGTATTTTAATGGCCGGATGGTCATCTAATAATAAGTATTCACTTTTAGGCGCCATGCGTTCTGCTGCTCAAATTATAAGCTATGAAATACCGACTATATTGGTAATCATTACTATAATTATGATAACCGGTACTCTTAATTTGAATACTCTCAGTGAAATGCAAACGGGTCATTTTTGGAATTGGATGATATTGGGCGGTCCGCAATTAGGAATTGTAAAATTTTTACTGATTCCTTTTATGATTATTGGATTTGTAATTATTTACATTAGTACGCTTGCCGAAGTTAACAGAACACCGTTTGATATACCTGAAGCGGAATCGGAACTAGTATCCGGTTATCATACTGAATATACCGGGATGAAGTTCGCAATGTTTTTCCTTGCAGAATATGCAAATATGTTTGCTGTTTCCGCAATTGTAACCGTTCTTTTCTTCGGCGGATATCAATCCCCTATTGGTTATTTAGGGAATCTTTTACACTTAAAATGGCTTATACCTATTGAACAATTATTCTGGTTTACAACAAAAGGCATTTTCTTTGTGTTCGTTCAGATGTGGCTGAGATGGACTTTACCAAGATTAAGGGTAGACCAATTGATGGCTGCTTGCTGGAAATATTTAATCCCGATAGCTTTTGTTAATTTAATTATTATAGGTTTAATAACATTGTTATAATTATATGAGAGAATATTTAAATAACATTTGGACAGCATTGGTAACTATTATGATAGGTATGAAGGTTACCTTTAAACACTTGTTTGTTCCGGCTGTTACAATACAATATCCGGATGTTAAACCACAATTACCTGAAAGAGAAAGAAATCGTCTATATGTTAATATGGATGATTGCATCGGATGCGATCAGTGTGCCCGTGCATGTCCCGTAGACTGCATTTCAATTGAAACAGTTAAAGCCATACCAGGAGAAGACTTAGGCAAAACATCTAACGATAAACGTAAGGCTTTATGGGTTACTAAATTTGATATAGATTTTGCGAAGTGCTGTTACTGCCAGTTATGTGTTTTCCCTTGCCCTACTGAGTGTATTTACATGACAGATGTATATGAATTTTCCGAGTTTGAAAGAGAAAATTTATTATATGATTTTGTTACACTCACACCTGAAGAAAGAGAAGAAAAGAAAAAGAATTATGCCCAATTTGAAGCTCAGAAAGCTGCTGAAAAAGCAGCAAAGGCAGCTGCTTCAAATAAGCCGGCTGAAAATAAGGGACAATAATTTTATGAACATTTACGACATTATATTTTATTTGTTTGCAGCGATAACTTTAATATCTGCTTTTTTCGTTGTAACAAGCCGCAACATTATATATTCCGCATATTATCTGCTTTTTACATTTTTTGGAGTAGCAGGAATTTATGTCCTTTTAGGAGCAGATTTTATCGCTATCGTTCAGTTAGTGGTTTACGTTGGCGGCATACTGATATTATTATTATTTGGTGTAATGCTTACTAATAAAATCACTAATGTTCAAATAAAGACCGGGAGCGTAAAGATACTGCCGGCGGCCGTTGGAGTTGCATTATTTGCCGGAATATTGGCTGCCGCATTATTAAAAACAAACTGGAGAACAACCAATTCGGTAATACCAAATTCAACTGCTAATAGTCTTGGCATGTTATTGATGCAGCAATATGCGGTGGTTTTTGAATTATTGGGAATACTATTATTAATTGCGCTTATCGGAGCAGCTTCCATGGCGCGGAAATAGAGATTTAAACCAACCCTTGCCTATCATGTCGGCGAGGCCGGGCATCGATGGAAGGGATGGACTTTTAAGAATATTTTGATAATGAATTAATAAAATAAGTTTATCATGGCACATATTGGATTAAATCACTTTCTCTTTGTCAGTTTAGTACTTTTTTCATTAGGAATATTCGGTATTGTAACAAGAAAAAATGCCGTAATGGTTTTAATGGGAATTGAACTAATCTTAAATTCAGCAAACATTAATTTTATAGCGTTTGCTAAATTTGGAAATTTCGGATTACAGGGCCAAATGATGGCGCTTTTTGTGATTATTCTTGCTGCAGCCGAAGCGGCTATTGCCTTAGCCATTGTTTTAAATATTTATAAAACTTTTTCAACAGTTAATGTTGATGAAATTGATACTTTAAAGGACTAGAATTTATGTCGGAATCAGTTCTGATCCAATTAGCAGAAATAATCCTCTTTCTTCCACTTATCGGATTTATTGTTACTCTTTTATTTGGGAAGAAAATAAAATACGTTTATAATTTCGAAAACTTCATTATTATACTGGCTTTTGCTCTAGCTGTTGTACTTGCCTATATAAAATTAAGTGATTTCCCTAATCAAACCGTAACAGGCCAATTTACCTGGATAAATATGGGCAACCTTCCTCTTTTCGGAACCATCCATATTGATCTTGGGATGATGGTAGACAATATAGCCGCACTTATGATTGTTGTTGTTACCTTAATAAGTATGCTGGTTCATATATTCTCTATTGCTTATATGAAGGGAGATAAAAGATACAATAGGTACTTTGCTTACCTGGGTATTTTTACTTTCTCAATGACAGGTATCGTTTTTACTCATAACTTGTTGATGATGTATATCTTCTGGGAATTAGTCGGTTTATCCTCATACTTACTAATCGGTTTTTGGTTCGAAAAGAAATCTGCTGCCGATGCCGGTAAAAAAGCCTTTATTGTTAATAGGGTCGGCGATATTGGAATGTTTTCCGGAATACTAATTTTATTTTTCACTTATCATACATTTACATTTGATACGATATTCCATCAAATTTCATTAGGCCATATTCCTTTTAACAGTGAATTTTGGCTGACTGTAACAGGAATTTTAATTTTTATGGGAGCAATAGGAAAGTCGGCTCAATTTCCTTTACATGTTTGGCTGCCCGATGCTATGGAAGGCCCGACACCAGTCAGCGCTTTAATACACGCCGCTACCATGGTTGCCGCAGGGGTGTATTTAATTATTAGAGTCTTCCCTATTCTATCTGGAGGAGCTTTATTTTTCATTGCAATTATCGGGGCTTTATCTGCTTTAATACCGGCAACTATAGCTATTACACAAAACGATATTAAAAAAGTCCTTGCTTACTCCACAATAAGTCAGCTGGGCTACATGGTTTTAGCATTAGGTGTTGGTGCATATTCTTTTGCTTTCTTTCATTTAATGACTCATGCATTCTTTAAATCATTATTGTTTTTAGGATCAGGCTCTATAATCCACCAAATGCATCATGAGCAGGACATTAGGAAGATGGGCGGTTTAAGAAAGAAAATGCCGATTACTTATATAACCTTCTTAATTGCTTCACTTGCTATTTCAGGTATACCTTTAACATCAGGATTTTTAAGCAAAGACGGAATATTAGCAGGCACTTATGCCTTCGGCTCATTAACGGGAAATTGGTTCTTCCCGTTTGTCGGTTTCTTTGTAGCGCTGCTTACCGCTTTATATATGTTTCGGTTAGTAATACTTACTTTTCACGGTGAACCGAGAGATAAAGAGAAATATGATCATGCACATGAGTCTCCTTTTGTAATGGCTATGCCGCTGGTAGTTTTAGCAACTTTATCAATCTTTATTTGGTATACACCGAATCCGTTTAATCCTGAACAAGGCGCTCTTCTTTCCAAATGGGTAAAAGCCCCGGAAATTTATACTCCGCAGGATGCACGTTACACTTTTATGAAATCCGATGCTGTTGAACCTGGAACAAAACCTAAAGCCGGAGAAGAAATAACATATTCCGAAATGTATACCAACGCTATGGAAAATGCTCACGTTCCTTCAATGATACTGTCTTTATTCTTAGCATCTTCCGGTTTATTGATTGCGTTTTTATTCTACCAATGGAAAATATTTGATGCCGATAAGCTCGCCGAGCGAACAAAGCCGGTTTATAATTTTCTGTTAAACAAATGGTACTTTGATGAATTTTATGCCGCAACTTTTGTGGCGTTTACTTTTGGGCTTAGTAAAGTTCTCGCATGGTTTGATGCAAACATAATTGATGGAATTGTAAATGGTACTGCTACAGTTACAAGACAATTTTCAAAGCTCAGCGGTAAATTTGATAACGTTGTTGTGGATGGAGCTGTTAATTCAGCCGCATATTTAAGCGGTTTTCTCGGTTTATTTTTCAGAAAGTTCCAAACCGGGAAAGTTCAGACTTACATAGTTCTGGTAATATTCTCGTTAGTTATTCTTTTATTCTTATTTAAGTCATTTTAGTTTGAAAATCTTAGGTAAATAAAAAATGGAAAAATTTCCCATCTTATCGTTAATAACCTTCCTGCCGATATTAGGAATGGTAATTATATTATTCATACCAAAGACCAAGGAGTTAATAATAAAGAGCACTACTCTTTTTATTACCGGCCTTCAGGTGATTCTGGCTGTATTTATTCTTGCAGGATTTAATTTCTCTCTCGGAGGAATTAATGATCCGTCATCATTCCAATTTATTGAGAAATTCAATTGGATAAATATTACTGCCTTCTCCTGGATAGGAACGATAAAAATCGACTACTTCCTTGGAATAGACGGATTAAGTGTTGTAATGGTTCTTCTTACAGCTATTGTAACATTTATCGCTACTATGTCTTCTTGGTCGATAAAAAAATCCATTAAAGGTTACTTTGCATTGTTCCTTTTGCTCGATACCGGAATGATGGGTGTTTTTGTTGCTCTTAATTTCTTCTTATTCTATATATTCTGGGAATTGATGTTACTGCCTATGTATTTCTTAATCGGAATGTGGGGCGGTCCCAGAAGAGAATATGCAGCAATTAAGTTTTTCCTTTACACTTTGTTGGGAAGCGTTTTTATTCTTCTTGTTATGATCGGTTTGTATTTTAGTTCTACGGAAACTTTAGCCAACGGTTCAAAAGTTTTTACATTCGACATGCTTGCAATGATGAATGTACATAATTATACCGCTACCGGTATACTTTCTCCATTGAATCCAAACAACCTAAGATTTATAGCATACATTGCATTATTCATCGGTTTTGCAATTAAAATTCCGATGTTCCCCTTCCATACTTGGCTGCCGGATGCTCACGTTGAAGCGCCGACTGCTATTAGCGTTATTCTTGCCGGAGTTTTATTAAAGATGGGTACATACGGAATCCTAAGAATTTCATTCCCTATATTCCCCGAGATCACCGAAAAATTGGTTTGGTGGATTGCGCTATTCGGTATGATAAATATTATCTATGGTGCACTATGTGCGATGGCCCAAAAAGATTTCAAAAAGATGATAGCATACTCATCTATTTCACACATGGGAATTGTAATGCTTGGAATGGCATCATTAACAACAATTGGAATTTCCGGTGCAATATTACAAATGTTTAACCATGGAACAATTACTGCTATGTTATTCCTTATAGTAGGCGTAATATACGACAGAGCACATACAAGAGACATGGATGCATTCGGCGGATTGGCCACTCAGATGCCAATGTATGCGGGTATTACTACAGTTGCATTCTTTGCTGCTATCGGACTTCCGGGATTAAGCAGTTTTGTTTCAGAAGTGTTTGTATTCCTTGGCGCATTCAGCGTTCCTGCTATAAGAATAATTACTGTTATATCCACATTAGGAATTTTATTAGGCGCCGGCTATATGCTTATTGCCTTACAAAAAGTTTTCTTAGGCAGCCTAAAAGAAAAATGGTCTATGCTTAAGGATCTTACTTTCAGAGAATATGCAATGCTTATTCCGCTTGGTTTAATTGTAATTTTCTTGGGAGTTTACCCGGCAGCTATGCTTAACTTAATGAATACATCTGTTAATCATATGGTTAAATTTATGATGGATGCCAAAGTTGTATACGGTTCTTTAATAGGACTCTAAAATAAAATTTTAATTTAATTCTAATAGACTAAAGTGAATACTTATAATCTAAATTATCTCGTAAAAGATCTTTATTTAATTAAGCCGGAAATTACTATTTCAATAGTCATTGTTCTTTTAGTTCTTGTCGACTTAATAATGAACAAGAATAAAAAATTACTGCCTTACATAGCAATTGCAGGACTTTTTGTAACCGGTTATTTTATAATTGAACACTTTAATTCAAGCTCATTTGCATTTGCTACAAGATCAAGTATAGGGATGATGGCTATCGATCCTTTCGGTAATTTCTTTAAGTTGCTAATTGTACTCTCATCAATCCTGATAATTCTTTTCTCTATATCTTCTTCCGAAATTAAAGCAGGTGTCGAACGTCATGGAGAGTATTATACGCTGATATTCGGTATGATCCTCGGAATGATGTTCATGGTATCTTCCGTAGATTTAATTGTAATTTATCTTGCACTTGAATTAGTATCTTTGTCATCTTATATATTAGCAGGCTTTACAAAGCAGTCTTTAAGAAACAGCGAAGCTTCATTAAAATATGTTATATACGGCGGAATTTCATCCGGCATTATGTTGTTCGGCATTTCTATTATTTATGGAATAACAGGCAGCACAAATCTTTATGCAATAAATTCAGTTTTACAGGCTGCACAAGGTCCGGGATTAGCATTGTATCTTTCCGGATTATTAATTTTCGTTGGAATCGGATATAAAATTTCAGCTGCGCCTTTTCATTTCTGGACACCGGATGTTTATGAAGGAGCACCAATTCCAATTACTGCATTTTTGTCTATCGCCAGTAAAGCAGCAGGTTTTGCTCTCTTAATTAGATTTATAAAAATTGCTTTCATTAAATCCGTTGATCCTCAAGGATTCTGGCATTTATTAGGCGCTATCGATTGGAAGGCTATTATTATAATAATTTCCATTCTGACAATGACTCTAGGTAATTTTGCCGCCCTTTGGCAAACTAATATGAAGAGGCTGTTAGCATATTCGAGTATTGCTCATGCCGGATATTTGCTTTTAGGACTAGCGGTCATGTCAAACGAAGGAATCGCCGCTATAATTATTTATTTCGCAATCTATGCTTTTATGAACCTGGGTGCATTCTTAATTGTAATGCTGATTGCAAATAAAATCGGAAGTGAAGAACTGGATGATTATAAGGGTTTAGGATTCTCCGCTCCGTTTTTAGGTGTTTCATTAGGTATATTTCTTGTCTCATTGACCGGTTTACCTCCAACTGCAGGTTTTATAGGTAAGCTCTATATCTTCATTGCACTGGTTGATGCAAAGATGATCGTTGTTGCAGTGATTGCATTGCTTAATACGGTTGTCTCGCTTTATTACTATATCAAAGTTTTAAAAAATATGTTCATTGATAAATCGGATAAAGAGATTCCAAGATTTTCGGCTTCTTACGGAGCAATTGCTTTGGTAGTTGTAATGCTTACGCCGGTTCTTGTATTAGGCGTTTACTTTACTCCCCTTGTGGATTTAGCCAAATCATCGATTGCGCTTTTAGGTCTTTAAATTTTTTTCATATAAAAATAAAAAGCCCGCGAATTCCGCGGGTTTTTTTATTTTACTAAAGCAAACTATAATTAATCTGGAAAGTTGAGAAGTGGAGAAAACAAAAGAAGAATGAGAAAAAGGCCGAAAACAATTCGTATTCAAAAGAAATGGGTTTAAAAAAGCGTTTTTTGTTTTTCTCAATTGTTTTCCAACTTTTCCACTTTTTTCCAGAGATTATCACCTAAAATGAGAAATTAAAACCGCGTTAAATTGGTATTTAAATGGCATTAAAACGGCCATATAAAACTACCTCCCGGACCGAGAAAGCTTTACCAGCGGCATATATGAAGGCCGAATCTATTGCTGAATTGAAAAAAGCTTGCCATTTTCAAAATAGAGGTATTTATTATCATAAATCCATTGTTCAAACTTTTCGCCAGCAGATGTAATATTGTGGATCTCGTTAGGAGGTCCTAATATCTTTCTAACTTGACTTTCAGTCATTCCAATTTCTACTGAACCAGAATAAATATCCTTTGAATGGCGCGAATTAACGGTAATATGGAGGCTTTTATTATAAGCTTCCAGCTTATCATTTATAAATACTTTTGATGCCCGAATATATCCACCGGTTATTTTATAGAATCCCTCTTCATATTTAGAAATGTAAATATCGGTACCGACAAAGAATTCCGAATCGGTTCTAGCGGAATAATCCGGGGAGGAATAAAGATAAGCACCTTCCAGGGTAAAGGTTTTTATACTATCCTGAGAAAAAACTTTTAAATTTAATAGGGTTATTGCAGCTAGAGCCATCAGCAATATTTTCATTACTTTCTCCCTTGAAAATTGATTTTTAGAGGTTGCCATCTTTAGCCCAAAGGTGGCAACTAAGGTGGCAACCAAATTTTGTAGGTTGCTACCTTTATAAATATATAAAATTTAATAACTTAGTAAAAATTGCCTTAAAAAAGAGTATTTAAAAGGTGGCAACTTTTAAGCCTTCTTACGTCTTTTAACACAAACTCTCTAATATATTTAATATAGAACACGGACGACACTGATTTCACGGATTAACACTGTAAAATTTAAAAATAAACATGAGGTACGCTAAAGATCTTTCCGTGAGAATCTGCTTTGTCCGTTCCTTCACTCCGGTGTTCATTCTATATTTCGTTTCGGTACGCAGGCTTGTTATCTGTGTTCTATCAAATGATTATTTAATTTGCTCTTGCGTTCCAGGTTTAAAATGAAATATTGCGGCTGCAATTCCTAAATCGTTTTTATTCTTAAAGTACATATAAATCGGAATAACTTCTCCGTTATAAGCATCTATACCGGTGTAATCTCCGAAAAATATGTCGGGATTACAGTTAAATGCCGGTTGATTGATTTTATAATTAACAAAAGTCTTTCCTCCGTCAATACTTCGCGCTAATGTTAAACCTGTTTCAGTGCTGTCATAATCGGCTCTATCGTAGAATATAACATTGACAGAACCGTCAATTGGATCAACTGCCATCCATGTGAAAAATTGATATTTACCGTTATCTACTTTATCATCATTTACTCTTATCGGATTAGACCATGACCGCCCTCCATCTCTCGAATATTTTACAAATACATCAGGATCTCCGAATCTGTCATCTGCCCAATTTACATAAATAGTCCCTCTATACTTACTATTACTTAAATCGACCTTTGTAACGGGCATCCCATTTGCTCTGTATATGCCTGGAACTTCCATATCCCAACCATGATATACGAATCCGATAACTTTATTTCGGCCAAATGTTTTACCCCCATCCTTGGATTCGGTAAACACAAGTCCTTTAGGACCAGCCCAAACAACATATACATTACCATCCGGACTTACCGCAGTTATTGCACCTTCAACGGTATTACTGCTGTCAAGACAATCTCCGCCTGTTTCTGAAATTCTCATCGGTACTGAAAAAGATTTGCCGCTGTCAATTGATCTTGAAAAATAAATCTGAGAAGAATCTGCCGGATTTTTACTTCCGTATTTCTGGAAGTGTGTCCATGCAATGTAAACATTATCTTTGTATGGAGAGCTTGATGAGTTATCAACTACAACATAAGGTTTGTCTTCCATCGGCGCCGAAGTATTTATATGATCCACAACAACCGAGCGAATACCCCATGTTAATCCCCCGTCTGTTGAAGAGCTAACATAAATGCCGGAATATTGTTTACGTACATTGTTATCCCATGAACCGAAAAAAGAAAGATACGAATGATAAACTATTCCGTCACTCCCGAATGCAACCGCGTCATCGCCTTGTATTCTTTTTTCAGGATTATTATTAGGTACTTCCTTCCATGTCTTCCCTCCGTCAAAAGAGGCATAGGTAAAATCAGTAATTGAAGGATATTTAGGATTTTTATTATAAAATGAGGCAACTACATTTTGGGGATTTTGTGGATTTATTGAAATTGTAGTTTCTGCAGGTATCTTTTCTAGCGGTGTTGATACTTGAACGACTTCATTTGATTGAGCCAAATTATTTTTATTGATTATTATGAAGCAAAAAAGGAAAGCCGATAAAAATATGAATTTAGTCATTAAACATTCCTCGGAGTGGTTTAGAAATATTTATTTTAATGACTAAATTATAACAAAATCTTGATAAATAAATTATTTTGACTCACCTAATGCAGAACTATCCGACTAATTTTTAATTCAAAAGATATATAATAACTCGTTGTGTGAATTAAAAAATATAATAATGGAAAACTGTTAAAACAGTTATTAATTATTGCTTTTAGGTTTTATTAATCCACGGATTAATCCGTGGGTTAATGGGAAACAAAGAATTTATTAACCGTTTTAACAATTTTTCCCTTAAGGTTTCAACTTGCTTAATAATATATGTTCGGTTGTAAATAATAAAAACAAAATTTAGACTTTGTCAAGCTGGTATAAACGCATCAAACTTTCTGCAGTTGTTTTATTTCATTTAAATATTCTATAGCACTTAGTGCCGAAATAGTACCGTCTGCAACTGCAGTTGTAATTTGACGGTATTTTTTTTGAACAGCATCGCCTGCAGCAAAAACCCCATTGACACTGGTTTCAAGATTATCCTTGGTTATAATTTCTCCCCAATTATTTAATTCGATTTTACCGGCGAATTTTTCCGTATTAGGCATATACCCGATAAAGATAAAAACTCCGTCAATGTTCATCTCAATAATTTCTTTTGTACTCTGATTTTGAATAAATACTTTTCCCAGTTTTTCATCACCGCTGAATTCAATAATTTTAGATTCCATAATGAATTTTATTTTAGGATTCTTTTCTGCTTCTTCAACAGCATGAGGGAAAGCCTGGAAATTATCAAACTGATGAACGATTGTTACCGAGGCGGCATATTTAGTCAATGATACAGCCTCTTCTAATGCGGAGTTTCCTCCGCCCACAACAATTATATTTTTATCCTGGAAAAAATCTCCGTCGCACGTTGCACAATACGAAATTCCTTTACCTTTAAATTTATCTTCTCCCGGAACATTTAAAGGTCGCGATCTTCCTCCGGCGGCAATAATAACGGCGTCGGCGGTATAAATATCCTTTCCGTTAACTTCAACTTTTTTAGTATCTGAATTTAATTCGAGATCCGTTATTCTTACATTTGATTTTATAATACAGCCGAAACTTTTTGCTTGATTCTTCATTATATTGGAAAGCTGATATCCCGAAATTGATTCCACTCCTGGATAATTTGCTATTTCATGGGTTAGTATCATCTGTCCGCCAACTGTTCCTTCATTCAGGATTAGCGTTTTTGTTTTAGCTCTTGCTAAATAAATTCCTGCCGTTAATCCGGCAGGACCGCCTCCGATAACAATAACATCAAAACGATTATTATTCATTTTAGTTAATAAATAATACTTAAATATTTTATTTGTTAATTAATTCTTTACTGAATTCTTTATCTAGAATTTCAGTTACTTGTTCCATTGTTTGAATACTGCTTGTAGCTTTTACAAGCTTACCGTTTTTATAATAAACAGTAAAAGGTAAACCTGCAAAATTTCTGCACTCCGGTAAATTTCTAATTACACGTGCGTCGGGATTATCGAATTCCATATCCCTAAACTCAACATGTTTATAATCGCCTTCAAGTTCTTCCATTACTCCGTATACCGGAACGCACATAGGTCCCATTCTTCCGCAGCATATCATTACATTATCATTACTATTAATTACTTCATTAAATTCCTTTTCGGATGCAATATGTTTGAGATTAGTTTGCAGCATTGTTGATACCTTTTATTTTGTTTAAAGAATATTTTTCAATTGATAATACGATGCAGAACAGGAGATAAGGATTCTATGTAAAAGGTAAGATTTTTTGTGAAGGTTATTTTTGAGAGAATATTTTCTAGAATTAATATAAGATATCTCTAAGTTACAGCGAAAAGAAAATAAACATAAGCACAATAATAAGTCCGGAAATTACCAGCAGTATATTAATATTTCCGAATTTTATACCCTTATCATCTTTTTAAGAATTAGAACGATGAATGAAGAACGGATCACTATTCATTTTTTTATACACATCATGATATTCATCTCTTAAATATTTGAATGATTTTTTCTAAAATATCCAAGCAGCAATTACAAAAGGCAAAATAATACCTAGACCTAACCAAACCATTTTGACCACCTATTGTTGTTATTTAGCATTTCTGTAATTATAAATTATTCAAAAAAAATGTATTTAATTTTCCCGGGGTATTTATTATCCAGCCGGTCTACTTGCAGTCAACAACCTTGTCAGCCAATTTTTATATGTGGCATCACTTGTATTTGCCAATACAATTATTTGCTTTTATCTTCCAATACCCATTTCCAAACCGGTTTAACAGTAATTTTTAACTCCTCCACTTTAATTTCTTCTATTTGATCATTAGTTAATATTAATCCGTTTTTCAGCTTGAAATATTTCATTGCTTCAACTAATCCCTGCACTTCTCTTTCTCTATTATTTGAATTTAATTCAAAACATGCCTGGATAGTATATTTAATTTTTGTGCCGTTCTGAATTATAAAATCGCATTCCCTTTTATTAAAAAAATAGAAAATATTATATCCTTTCTTTTTTAAATGAAGGTAAACAATGTTTTCAAGCATTCGTCCTTTATCTTCGGAAAACCTGAACGAGACTATATTTGCCAGACCGTTATCGATGCAGTAAAGCTTTTTATCATTTGTGTTCTGAATATTTACGGATTCTGAAAATATATTAACCAGAAAGAACAAATAACTGTCATTCGCATAGTTTATAAATTCATATATTGAATCTTTGCTTAACTTTATCCCAGTGGATTTCAACTCGTTAAAAAGCTTGTTTACCGATAAATAGCTTGATACATTTGAAAGACTTTTTTTAATAAAGTATTTCAAAGCCGTTGGGTTTTTTATTTCGTATCTTTCGATAATATCCCGGTAAGTCATGACATCGAGATAAGACTGCAGGGTTTTCAACCTAAGTTCTTTATCATAGTTTATTGTTTCAGGGAATCCTCCGTTATACATATATCGGCTGAACAAATTTATAATTTTTGATTTATTTCTTGTCGAAGAAATGTCCGTTGAATCGATATCCTTAAATTTTAAATATTCATCAAACGTTAACGGATATATCTCATAAGATACCGATCTTCCCCTAAGACTTGATGCAATTTCTTTACTCAACAGTTTTGAAGAAGATCCAGTTATAAATATATTCTTTGAAACAGTGTCATATATTCTTCTTACAAATTTTTCCCAATCCGGTATATTTTGAATTTCATCAAAAAAGAAATATAAAGGTTTCTTTTTATCCGGGTAAAGTTCATAGTAAGATTCAATTATCAAATTCAGATTATCGGCTTTTATATTTAACCTTTCATCCTCAAAGTTAATATATATTATTTCATTCCTTTCTACTTCCGACGGCAGTTTATCCATAAGTTGATAAAGAAAATAGGTTTTCCCAGATCTTCTTGCTCCTATTACACTAATTATCTTCCCGGAGTTTATTGGCACTATTTGATGTCTTTCGACATATTTCGGAGACTGTCTTTTATGAAAATCAGCGATTATATTTTTTATTACATCTTTCATTTTTACCTGCCTAAGCAAAAATAATACTTTCCTTTATAAAAGGAAAGTATCAAGTAATGTTATCCTTATCAAAAGGATGGTTCCAATGAACATGGGACGAAAATAAAACTTCCCCCAAGTAATATTCCAAATAATATTCTGCAATCCGGCAGTTATCTAATTGTCCATTAAAAATCTATAATTCAAAATAATTCCGCATGTTATATTTATCAAGCTTTTTTCTTCGAGATAAGTGTTATCCCAAACACTCCTTATTTGTATCTTGTTTAATAATTTTTTACTTTAATACGACAAAAATAGTCGTATTTTATGCTTAAGCTATCTAAAAAAGTTGAATATGCTTTAATGGCGGTTAAATTTATAGCTGCTAACCCGGATAGGGCTAGTGTTACCGCAAAAGAAATATCCGATGAATATGATATTTCTTATGAACTGCTGTCGAAGGTTTTGCAGAAGCTTAGTAAGAGTAATATTGTTAAATCTTATCAGGGTATTAAAGGCGGATATTCGCTGGGTAAATCACCGAAAGAAATTTCAATTATAGATATAATAAGTGCAATTGAAACGAATTATAAGATAACCGAATGCATGGAGAAAAATCATTCTGAATTGGAATGCCGGCATTTGAATAATTGTAATATTAGGAACCCTTTAATTAAATTACAAAGAGAAATAGATAAATTATTTGATTCAACAACGATATATCAAATAATGTAAATAAATTTTTAATGATTAAATGAAATTTCCAATATATTTAGATAATCAGGCAACTACTCCGGTTGACCCTTTAGTTTTTGAAGCAATGAAGCCGTATTTCCTGGAAAAATACGGAAACGCTTCCAGCAAAAATCATTCTTACGGATGGGAAGCTGAAAGTGCCGTAGAATATGCACGCAAAATTACTGCAGACTTCATCAATTGCGACCCAAAGGAAATTTATTTTACAAGCGGTGCTACCGAATCAATAAATCTTGCTCAATTAGGGGCAGCTGAATCTTATTCTAAAAAAGGCAATCATATTATTACTTCAGTTATTGAACATAGTGCAGTACTTGATTCGATTCAATTTTTAGAAAGAAAGGGTTTTGAAATTACAAGGCTGCCGGTAAACCGGGAAGGGATGCTGGATCTAGATCAGTTAAAAGATTCAATAACAGATAAAACCATACTGGTTTCGATAATGACGGCAAATAATGAAATCGGTACCATAAATAATATTTCGGAGATCGGGAGAATCTGCAGAGAAAATTATGTGCTTTTTCATACCGATGCAACCCAGGCTATCGGTAAAATTCCTTTCGATGTTCAAAGTTCAAATGTAGATATTGCTTCTTTTACTTCACATAAAGTTTACGGGCCTAAAGGTATCGGAGCAATATTTATAAGAAACAAAAGTCCGAGAATAAAGTTATCTCCCCTATTTTATGGCGGAGGGCATGAAAGAAGTATTCGTCCGGGAACATTAAATGTTCCGGGTATAGTGGGATTTGGAAAAGCACTTGAGTTATCTAAAAAATATTTTGATGAGGAAACAAAAAGAATCGGATACTTAAGGAATATTCTTTACAAAGGTTTAAAATCTTATCTTGATGATGTATATGTAAACGGATCAATGAAAGAAAGAATTCCTAATAATCTTAATCTTTGTTTTAAAAATATCCGTTCGGAAAATTTTATTAGTAATCTGAGAGAAGTGGCTGTTTCAACAGGCGCGGCATGTTCTTCTGAATCCTTGAAACCGAGTCATGTTCTAAAAGCAATCGGTTTGTCTGATGAACTTGCCAGATCTTCAATTAGATTCAGTATCGGCAGATTCAATACCGAAGAAGAGATTAATTATGTTATTGAAAAAAGTACCGAGACAATTAATAATTTAAGAATTATTTCATCTAACATAGAAATTAAAGAATAAAATATTATTAAAAAATAAAATGAATAAGGAACAAACTGTGAAGTATATTGATTTAATTAAAAGCGATGATCAACTATTTCTAAAATATTTGAAAGCCAGATATCCTTTTTTCCACAACTCAAATTTTTTCTTTAGAGATTTGCAATTCGGAATTCAGAAATATTTGGAGAAAAAAGGAATTAAAATAACCAATGCAGAGGCAGAAGTTTTAGCTCGCAGTATCGGCAAGTATTTGGAAGAAAAACAAATATTTGTCAGAGTTAATTTATCTGGATGGCGATTAAATTATCCTGATTTTGTGACGACTGCCCCCGGTGATCCGTTATAAGGTTGAGTCGCTCACAACTATAAGTCATTAATTTGACTATAATATATTTTATTTTAATTATTTAATAAATAAAAAAGGAATTATTTAATGTCAAATGTTCAAGCTTTATCTGAAATAAAAATTACCGAAAAAGCTGCAGTTGAAGTAAAGAAAATAATGGAAGAAAATAAAGTTCCGGAAACATACGGATTAAGAGTCGGAGTTAAAGGCGGAGGATGCTCAGGTTTAACTTATACTCTGGGATTCGATGCTGCGGCTAAAGAAGGCGACACTACAATTGAAGAAAACGGCGTAAAATTATTTGTCGACGGTAAGAGTTTATTCTATTTGTCGGGTACCGAATTGGATTTTACCGACGGATTAAACGGAAAGGGTTTTATTTTTAATAATCCGAATGCAACAAAAACGTGCGGATGCGGTGATTCCTTTAGTGTTTAGTATTTAAAGATATTAATTAAATAAGATAAACGCGGTTATCTTCAATTTAATTAATTTGTTATTAATCCAATCATTTAGTTAAAGATAATTTATTAATAAATATAATAGGAGTAAGAAATGGGAAAATTTGAACTTCCAAAATTGCCTTATGCGTATGATGCTTTGGAACCTTATATAGATAAGATGACAATGGAAATCCATTACACAAAACATCACAACGGTTACGTAACAAAATTAAACGGTGCTGTGGAAGGGAGTGATCTTGCAAATAAATCACTCGAAGAATTATTAAAAGACGCATCAAAAAATCCCGTTGCTGTAAGAAACAACGGAGGCGGTGTTTATAATCATTCGTTATTCTGGACAATAATGAAAAAAGGCGGCGGCGGAAAACCAGCCGGTAAATTAGCAGATGCTATAAATTCAGCATTCGGTTCATTTGATGAATTTAAAAGTAAATTTTCAAATACAGCTGCTACAAGGTTCGGTTCAGGATGGGCCTGGCTGATTGTTCAGAATAATAAATTAGTAATTACATCAACCCCTAACCAGGATAATCCCTTAATGGATGTTGCGGATCAGAAAGGTTCGCCGGTTTTAGGTCTGGATGTTTGGGAACATGCATATTATTTGAAATACCAGAACAGACGTCCCGAATATATTGAAAATTGGTGGAATGTTATAGACTGGGATGGAGTTGCAAAAAGATTTTCTGATGTAAAATAAGAAAATCCGAAAATGTTTCTTTAAGCCGCTCCACTAATGGGCGGCTTTTTTTATTTAATTAAGCGAACATTTTAATTAACTTTACAAAAGAATTTATCTTTAAAGATTGAAATACAAGAAAATGAAATCAAAGATTCCCATATTTCCTCTGAATCTTGTAGTTTTTCCGCATTCAAAATATCCGCTGCACATTTTTGAAAATCGTTATAAAAAAATGATACAAAAATGTTTGGAGAATAATGAAGGCTTCGGAATTATTGCCAAAATTGGTGAAGAATTTTCTTCTATCGGTTCGTACGTAACAATTTTTAAGATATTAAAAAGATATATAACCGGCGAAATGGATATTATTGTGCGTGCTCAAAATAGATTTCATATTCTGGATTATGAAATGGGACCCGAAGGTTATTTTATTGCAAATGTAAATGAATATTCGGATTCAAATTATGAAATTGACAAGAGCCTGGTTGATGAACTTCAATCAATCTTTGAACACATTCTTAATAAAATAAATTATCAATTAGAAGAATCTTTCTGGATAAATTATTATTCTACAAATGTTAAGTCATTTAAGCTTGCTGAAAAATCCGGCCTATCTCTCGAACAGCAGCAAACTTTATTAACAATTCAAAATGAAAACGAGAGACTTAATTACCTGTTGGATTATTTTGAAAATGTAGAAAAAAATTTAACGGAGAATGCCGCACATAGAAATATTATCCTGGGAAACGGATATATCAATTAATAAGAGGAAAAAATAAAAATGATAGGATCTATCTGAATAAAATTCTTAATTCTTAACGGAATATTTTTCAACCGCTTTAATTCTATTTGATGCCCTTGCTAAAGCAGCCTCTGCCCTGCTGATATTAATCTTTTCCGTATCTTTATTAGCAAGTCTTTTTTGAGCTCTTTCCAATGCATTTTGAGCTCTATTCAGATCAATATCTTCAATTGCTTCCAGTGCATCTGTAAGAATGCGAATCTTATTATCCAAAACCTCAATTGTTCCGCCGCTGGTTGCAAAATACTTGAATTCTTTATCTTCGACTTCAACCTTAACGGTACCAATTTCCAGGGTGCTTAGCAAAGGTGCATGATTAAACAAAACCTGGAACAAACCTCTGGTTCCGGGTACAATAACCGATTTAATACTTTCCGAAAAAGCCAACTTGGAAGGTGTGAGTATTTCTAAAAATAATCCGGCCATATTATTTCAATGTTTTAGCTTTTTCAACTGCTTCCTCAATCGTTCCTACATACATAAAGGCGGCTTCGGGAAGATCATCGTACTCTCCGTTTATAATTCCCTTGAAACCTCTTATTGTATCTTCAAGCTTAACATATTTACCTTTAAAACCTGTAAACTGTTCGGCAACATGGAAAGGCTGACTGAAGAACCTTTGAATTCTTCTTGCTCTTCTTACTATAGTTTTATCTTCATCGGATAATTCATCCATTCCAAGTATATTTATAATATCCTGAAGATCTTTGTATTGTTGAAGGATTTCTTTACAATCATTTGCAACCTTATAATGCTCCTGCCCGGTTATGACGGGATCAAGAATTCTGGAAGTAGAATCAAGCGGATCGACGGCAGGATAAATACCTAAATCTGAAATCTGCCTGCTAAGTACGGTTGTTGCATCAAGGTGAGCAAATGCAGCGGCCGGAGCCGGATCAGTTAAATCGTCTGCCGGTACATAAATAGCTTGAACCGAGGTAATCGATCCCTTATCGGTAGACGTAATTCTTTCTTGAAGGGCACCCATTTCGGTAGCTAAGTTCGGTTGATATCCTACTGCAGACGGCATTCGGCCGAGTAAAGCACTAACTTCCGAACCGGCTTGAGTAAAACGGAAAATATTATCTATAAACAAAAGTACATCTCTTTCTTCGTCATCTCTAAAATATTCGGCGATGGTTAAACCGGTTAGGCCTACTCTTAATCTTGCTCCCGGCGGTTCATTCATTTGACCGAATACAAGCGCAGTTTTTTCCAAAACACCCGATTCTTTCATTTCCAGCCAGAGATCATTTCCTTCTCTTGTTCTTTCGCCAACTCCTGCAAATACCGAGTAACCTCCATGTTCCTGTGCTATATTATGAATTAGTTCCTGGATAATAACTGTTTTTCCGACACCGGCGCCTCCAAACAAACCTGTTTTGCCGCCTTTGGAATAAGGTTCGATTAAATCTATAACTTTTATGCCCGTTTCAAATATCTCTGTCTTGGTTGATAGGTTTTTAAACATTGGCGCCGGTCTATGAATCGGATATTTTTTATCGCATTTAATTTCACCTAAACCATCTATCCCCTCTCCAATTACATTTATCAGCCTGCCTAAAGTTCCCGGGCCTACCGGAACCGAAATAGGCTGCAGAGTATCAATGGCTTCCATACCTCTTACCAAACCATCCGTAGTATCCATAGCTACTGCGCGAACTCTATTTTCGCCCAAATGCTGTTGAACTTCTGCAATTAAATATTCCATTTTACCTTCGGATGAAGTTCTGGGAATTCTAATTGCATTATAAATTGCAGGAAGATGCCCTTCTTCAAATTCAACGTCAATTACAGGCCCGATAACCTGTATTATTTTTCCGCTAATTTCACTCATTATTTATCCATAACGATTTAATTTTTAATCATTAAATTTAATGATTCACACATGATTTTACAAATTTTTTATATTGTATATATTCTCGATTTACATTGAAATCATATCTTTTCAAGATAAATTATAATGAGCTAATACTAATATGCTATTATAATTATTTATGTCATCCCTCCGTGTAGTGACCTAATTTACTTAAATTATTGACGAATAAATCATCCCTCGACTCCGCTCGGAATGACAATTCAAATATATTTGTCATGGTGAGCGGAGTCGAATCATGACTTAGATTAATAAATTAGGACACTACCTCCCTCCGGGATTTTTTATCAGTTCGTTTATTGCTTATTATAATAATTTCATGCCTTTGGCGTTTGATATAAAAAACACGATAGCTTGCCTGCATACTTTCGGTATTTAAACCGCCAGGTATGGCTGATATTTTTAAAATTTAGATCTAAACCAGAATGGTTTTTAATACTGAGGATGAAATTATTCCTAATTGAAATTGTTTTGTTTTCCGGAAATTTACAAAACAAATTTCTTGATGCCGATTTATTTTAGACAGCAATGATTTAAATAATAGATCTAAAAAAGATTTGGAAAATATTAATAAAAATGAAGATCTGCACTATTACGGCAGACCTTCATTAAACCGAATATTCTATTTCAACAGCATCATTTTTTTAACTTTATAATAATTGCCTGCACGTATACTATAAAAATAAATTCCCGAACTTAAATTATTAGCTATAAAGTTAATTGAATATATACCCGGCTGTTCGTATTGATTAACTAAAGTCTTAACTTCCTGACCTAGAAGATTATATACTTTTATTATTACATTATTGCCTTGCGGAATTGAAAATGATATAGTTGTAGAAGGATTGAATGGATTGGGATAATTCTGTTTTAATTCAAAACTCGAAGGAACCTTTGTAACCGTTTTTTCAGAAACATCTGAGATTATACCTTTCCCGCCGGCGTTAATATATCGGGCTTTAAATTCCTGTAAGTAGAGGTTTGCAATTCTTTTACTGTGAATTATTAATGTATTTTCATCGTTTTTATCTTCAGCAGCAGAAGACCAGTTATGAGAACCGGTAATTACTGTTTGATCAGCCGTACTTTTTTCCGCGTCAATTATTGCATATTTATGATGAAAGAATCCTGTTACATCACTTCCTTTTAATAAAACATCAACACCGTTATTAAGTAAAAAATTGAACTGGTTATTTGAATCCGTATTATTGTCCATAATTACGTGAACCTTTTCCCCGGCATTTGTCTTATTTACTAAAATTTGAGCCAGGTCATTCCTGGTAAAGGTAAGCATGGCTACTTCTATAGAATAAACGGAAGCATTTAAAGCATCTGCAATATGTGAAGTTGTATTATCTGCCGGATCAAAATATGCTTCTATAATAGTTCCGGCAATGTTAAACCTATGAGGTGTGTTATCCAATTTTCTAGGACCGAACCGAGAATTTGCCGCATTCGCTGTATCTGAGTTGCTTCCCCACATTTCATTAAAATCAAGTTCATACGCATTAGCCAGCGACTTATCTTGAATTTCAATTACGTTTTGGGCATCATCATTGTTGCCGGGATCGGTAGCGTTCCACGATCCTGTCCACACCCAATCATTTGTATCCGTTGAGTCGCGATTATCAAAAATAAAATATTTATTATGCATTAATCCGTCAACAGTATTTTGAGTATCAAAATTATCAAAAATAACAGGAATACCGTTTTGGCTTAATGTTGACCAGGGTAAAGATCCGTTGTGATCATATTCGCCTATAACACGTATTTTTACTCCGCGTAGTTTTGCCTGAATTAGTTTGGTCGCAATATTTGATCCGACAGAACCGCTTAGACTGTATAAGGCGAGATCAATAGAATATTGTGCCGAATCAATCCTGTTATATAATTTCTGCACAATATTTACATCTTGAGCATCCTCTCCGGCTGATACCGAAGTATCTACGGAATGATTAAAAAATACATACATAGTTCCGGAAGAATGTAAAGAAGAAGTTTCCGTGATATAATCATTTGTATAGGTTGTATCGCCGTTGTTCTGGGTACCTAACTTTACGTGATAAACTGTTGATGGCTCAAGACCGCTTACAGTAATTAAATGATTCTTTACTTTATTTTCATTAGAAACAACACTCCCGTAAGTATTCCTCTTTCCGAAATAAACAATTGTATTTCCGGGAATATCTGTTTGGAAATTAAATGTAATGCTGTTTGGAGTCATTGTTGAATCGTAAGGAACCCCGGAAATTATACGGGGAGCACCGCCTTCAATATAAATATCGTCATAGGATCTAGGCATTATTTGATACATATTTATAAATTGCCCCAACACTCCGACAATATCAAAAGTACCTGAGGGAACAGCAAGGTTAACCAGATTTGTTTTAGGGCTTATACGAACCTGTAATGTATCGTTTCCTGAAATAAGATTATAGTTTGTACCGCTCCCGGTAACGGACCAACTAGAAACCGGGGTATTATTTGTTGTTAAAACCTTATCAATATTATTAATTCGAAGTAATCTAGATTCGTAGGGCTCTATACCATTTTGATTTTGAGCTTTTACCTGAGGTATTGTCACAACTAAGGTATCATAGTAAGAATTATGTGAATTGATTCCTAAAATAGATGAGGGCGACAGTTCGAATAAATCGTAATAAGGGGAAACTTTACCTAAAACCGTTACGTTATCGCCGAGTTTAACATTATTCGAAACCGATGAATCATAAACTGAAAATCCGGCGGTATTATCCTGTAGATATGATGGGCCGCCGAATTCATTCGAAACTGTAACAACACCTTGCATTACCACCCATTTACCTAGATATACATATGTACCGTTTGGTAATTTTGATTTTACTGTTGCAGCAGTACGCGGAAGTCCGTATACTAATGTGCTTGGCTGCGAAGCAATAGGATAAAAAGATACTCCGTCCGAACTTGTTAAAATTGAAAATTCGAACTCATCCGTTGTATCACTGCAAGTAACATTCGGAATCGAGATAACTACACTGTCATTTCCTGATAAAACAAAATTAGTGAAAGTTACTGTATCACCCGACTGACTTATTACTAAAGTATCAGGTTGTGAATTAATCGAACTTTCGTTCCATGTGAATAATTGTGGTTTTACTATCTTTATTCCTTCAACAAAACTTCCGGAAGTTGATTTGAGAGTAAATTTTAAAGTAGCCGGTACATTAAATTTCCACATATCGGGTAATAAGGAAACTGATCCTGGTCCTTTTGTAGAAGAGATATTATAAGGATTTTTTTCAATTGGGCTGGAAGAATTCTGAGGATTTGCTTCAGCAGAAGTATTCTCAAAAAAATCCATTGAATTATCGTTCGAATCCCATGCATTCCCGAGTGTATCGTGTGCTGTTGCCGATATTCCGCTCTTTCGTTCAAACGATTTGCGATCGGAACTTGTACTGCTCGGATGGAAAGCTGTGCCTTCGCAATTCGGAGAAGAAACATTAGTGGGGTCCCAGCCGAAAGCATCTATAACCGTTGTTCCATCTTTTAATTGCACGTATGAACGTGTTCCGGAATTTGCAAGGTTTTTATTTGAGGGAAAAGATACATCCGGAGTTACCGAAACACCGCCATCCCCTATTAATAAAAATCCATAGCCTTTAATAACTTTTCCCGATAGTGATAAAGTCCATGCAGCATTGTTTGATCCGCTTGCTTCTCCGGAAGTAATCACTACATTTGGTCCAAATGTTACATTTGTTGAGAATGGATTATAAAGTTCAATATATTCCCCGGTATTATAAGTTGATGAACTTCCTCCCATCGGAGCCACTTCGCTTATTACAACATGGTTTGCAGCCTGCCCGAATACCATGTTGCAGAATAAAAATAACATTAGATAAAATAATTTTGGCAGCGATTTTTTAGTTAGAAGAAGAGTATTACTTGTTTTCATGATTGTTCCTTTCATTTTCCGGATGAGCGGAAGTCTCCTTTTAGCATTTGAATAAATACAGTCCCGATTTTTTAATTACAACAGTTTATAAAACTATTTAAATCATATTTACATAAAGACAAAAAAAGAATAAGCAAATCCAAAATTGAATTTACTTATTCTTAATGAATTAACTTTAAAAAAATACCGATAAAAATTATTCTACTTAAGCAATTCTAATTTCTTTGAAATTATTCCGTTCTTTGTCTTTATAGTGTAGATATAAATACCGCTTGCCAAATTATTTGCTTTGAAATCTACGCGTGTAATTCCTGCAGGAGCGATATCATTATATAAAGTTGCCACTTTTCTCCCTAACAAATCATAAACTGAAAGTTCAACTTTTTCAGAAAAAGGAACCGAGAAGTTTATTGTTGTGGTAGGATTAAATGGGTTAGGATAATTTTGATATAGATTATATGAATAGTCTTTATTTATTTTAGAATTAACGGCTGTAGCTGCAGTTGTTATACTGCTGGAATCTACAGCAAAAATCTCGTATCCTGTATTATAGGGTGCAGTACTACAATATTGTGAAACTATACCAGTTATATCTACCGGTGTCTTCGGAATAGGCTTATCAATGTAATAAGGTGTTTTTGCAACTATTCTGAACTGTACAGTGTCCACTCCGTCTGTAATATGATAACTCCATCCGGTTTTACCATTCAAACTAAATGTGGTAGCTGTATCAGTAAATGTTACGTTTTTTACTGTCACAAGCATACTTTCATATTTTTCAAATCCGTTCCAGCCCTGACTAAAATCCCCAATAGTGATAACTTTAGGAACAACAACATGGCCGCTGGAAATAACTTGAATACTACTACCCGAATTATATTTTAACTCTGTTAAGCCGTTATATGGTGAAACAGAAACATCTTGTACTATCACCGAATCGCCAATAGTACAGCCACTAGCGAAAAAATTACCGTAAATAGATATTCCTGTATTTGCATCTTGGATAGTACCTGGACCTGATGTACCGGTTCCCAACTCAATTGTTGATGTTACTATACCCGTAACATTTACAGATGGTGCACCAATCCAAAGAGAAACTCCATCAGCATCATTAGTTTTTATTGAATCCAAGGGCGTAATTTCCTGCGAATATAAATTAGCAAATGAAATTATAAAAAATACCAAAAAGAAAGTAAATGCCTTCCAAAGCATTTTTTTTGAAGTAGCATTGGACATAATAAGCCCCTCACAATTTATTTTAAAGATAGGTTAATTAAAAAAAGAACAAATAAATTCAAATGAAAAACATTTATCGAAAGTAATCACTTCTGTCATGGTAAAATTACTCGATAATACTGCGGTAAATTATTTTAATTTTTTAGTAAATATTTTACAGAGGTTTAAATAAAACATAACCCTTTATCTGCCCTGATAGTTAATTTCAATAATTAAATATAAACAAATAAAAAGAATTAAACATTAATTCAGTATTAAAGAAATATTATTTTATTGTTAACCATAATTCCTTTATTTTAAAATAAAAAAAATTTTGCTCATTAAAAATGATTTTCTTAATTTAAAATATTGATTTATTAAAAAGGAATGATAGAGGCATTTTTATGGTATTATTTGAGAATAATTAATTAAAATTTTATTCCCGAAATATATTCTACAGAAAATATTTTAATAATTTTGCACACAAAAAAATGAAAATTAAACAAACCAATTAGAGGGAGCTTTTCTAAAGTTAAGATAATTCAAAGATTTAATCATTTATAAACGGGAGTGTAAAACAGTATGACCAGATTTTACAAATTCATCATTCTTGCTGCATTTATCTTTTCTTCATCTTTATATGCACAAAGATTTACAATCACCGGTAAAGTAACCAGCACATCCTCAGGTGAAGGCTTATTGGGAGCTAATGTTCTATTAAAAGGCACTAATATGGGAGCAGCTACGGATGATAAAGGCAATTACAGAATTGTAGCGGATAAAGGTAAATATACAATTATCTGCAGTTATATCGGCTATAAGACAGATTCAGCGGTAATTATTCTTAATAAAGATATTAAGAAAGATTTTAAATTAGAAGATCGCCAGTTAACATTATCTGTTCTTGTGGTCTCGGATCGTGCAATAGATAGAGAAACACCTGTTGCATTCAGTGATATTACTAAAGCCGACATGGAAACTCAATTAGGCTCGCAAGATATTCCGATGATATTGAATACGACGCCAAGTGTTTACGCCACTCAACAAGGCGGCGGCGCAGGTGATTCAAGAATAGATATACGAGGTTATAAACAAAATTATGTTGGAGTTATGTTAAATGGCGTTCCAATTAATGATATGAATACCGGCTGGGTTTACTGGTCCGACTGGGACGGTATAGGAGATGCAACTTCTTCTATTCAAGTACAACGCGGTTTGAGCGCTGTAAATCTAGCGGTGCCTTCCATTGGCGGTACAATGGATATTATCACAGACCCTGCACAATCAAAATTCGGAGTAAAATATAAACAGGAATACGGGCGCGGGGATTTCTTAAAATCTACTTTAACTTTAAACTCAGGGTTGATTGCAGATAAGTTTGCAATAAGCGGATCCGCTGTTCGTAAAACAAGTAATGGAATTATTGATGGAACGTGGACAGATGCCTGGGCTTATTATGTTGGTGCAAGTTATAATATCAATACACATAACAGGCTTGAGTTTTTTGCACTTGGTGCACCTCAGCGGCACGGACAAAATTCCTATAAACAAAATATTGCCGCTTTTGACAGTAATTACGCGAAAAGTATTTCCGGATTTAATTTAAATGCTATTAACAAATTTCCACAATCTCCTTCCGGGAGATATTATAATGAGAATTATAATGCAGTAAATCCATCTTATACGGGTCAGCAATTTTGGAATGGCTCAACCCATAACCGGTATGATCCCAACTTCATAAATGAAAAAGAAAATTATTATAACGAACCGCTATATAATTTAGATTGGTATTCGGATTTATCAAATAAATTAAGTTTGTTTACTACTGTCTATTATATGAACGGAAAAGGCGGAGGAAGTTCTACTTACGGTACAATGAGGTGGTTAAATCCTCCAGGTACTGCGGGTCTTGCTGTACCTTCTAGAATTGTTGATTGGAACTCTACAATAAATGCTAATTCAACTGCAAGATTTGGTTCACAGGGGATTTTAGTAAATGCAGTCAATAATCAGTGGACTCTCGGAGCCATCTCAAAAGGATATTATAAATTATCAGATGAACTAACTGCATCATTTGGAATAGATTGGAGATTATCTCAAGTTGAACATTATGAAGAGGTTCGGGATTTATTAGGCGGATCATATTTTACATATACAGGAAATAACTTCGATACCACTACGGCACAAAAACAAAAGCAACTTGGAGATAAAGTAGGTTATTGGGAAACCAACAAAATAAATTGGTTTGGTGCTTATGTTCAGAGTGAATATACAAAAGATTTACTTTCAGCTTATGGTATGTACGGATGGACTATTGTAAACTATAAATATATCAATAATTTTTTAAGAGCAGCTCCAGGTTCTAATGATCCCTTATCCGTTTCTGCAAAAAACTTAACGGGATTCCAATTAAAGGGAGGGGCAAGTTATCGATTAACAATAGATCATGATATATTCGTAAATGCAGGTTACGTTTCTAAGGTACCTATATATAATAGTGTAATAGATTACAACACAAACAGTGTTGCTCAGAATATTAAAAACGAACGATTCATTTCTTTTGAAGCCGGATTAAATTCTCATTATTTTAATAACAATTTAACAGTTAAAATTGATTATTATTATACGGTCTGGAGAAATCAAGCAAAAACTGCTTCCGTAACCAATGCCGATGGCTCAACCGGTATAATATTCTTAACCGGGATGAACTCTTTGCATGAAGGACTTGAACTTGAAACGGCATACCAGTCCTCTCATTTTTATAGACTTGACGGAGCATTTTCATTAGGTTACTGGAAATATACAAGCGATCCCAGCGGAACATATCAGGATTATGCAAACGGTTCTGAAGCAATATTGTATAATTTCTATGTAAATGGTTTAATGGTCGGAGATGCGCCTCAAACACAGTTAGCTTTGGAAGGAACTATTTATCCCTTAAAGGGAATGCAGTTTCAACTTGTATTTAGATATAACGCAAGATACTTTGCCGACTGGGATCCTTTCTCAAGAATTGATCCGAACGATAGAGGCCAGGTTTGGAAAACTCCGTGGTACACTATTTGGGATCTACATTTTAATTACAAACTTCCTTTTGATATACACGGTGTAAAATTAAATTTATTCGCACATGTATTTAATTTATTAAATACCGTTTACATTCAAGATGCTACTGACGATTATCAATATAGTTCTTATAACTATGCTATGGGAAATCCTTATAACCACTCTGCTTCCGATGCGGGAGTGTATTTAGGACTGCCCAGAACTTTCAATCTTGGTATAAATATTACCTATTAAAATTAAAAGTAAAAGCCCCAGTATACGGGGCTTTTACTTTTATAATAATATTTTGATTATTAGATATTCTTATAATGTTATTTATAAATTGTTTCTTTCTCTTTTATGAAGACTTAGTTTCTTCCTTTTTTTGAATTCCAAAAATTCTACCGGCGCGCCGTTCTCTAATATCATTGCAACCCTCACGCCTTTTGAAGGTGAATTTATTTCTCCTATCATTTCCCTTCCTTTAACTGCGGAATCGAGATCATCTACCTCAAAAGCTATATGAGGAATTTCCCGGATTATTTTAGCGATGGGACTTCCCTTTTCATACCGCATCCATTCAATACCAAATTCGCTTGTATCAAAACCGGAAACATATAATTTATACTTTGATAAATATTTTTCACCGGTCTTTCTATCATTAGTAGGAATTCCTATATGATGGAACCGCATTCCCGCTTTGGAAACTGCAAAAGGTTCTTCAGCATCTTTCCTTTTCATACGAGTATTCTTATTCATTAACTTCACTCATCTTTATTTATTTAAACATTAATTTTATTTCACTCTTATTGAATTTGACTATAGTTATAATAAAGAAAACCGACCATGCAATTGACCATAAATATCCGAACATCAGCGTCATCGTCTTTACAAGTTCTTCCATATTCCCAACATTTGCAGGCATATTGCCAAAATTTGAAAAATGAATTCTAGGAAAGTTTAAATAGCTTATCAATGGTGATATCATCATATAAATTATTGCCAGGATTAATCCGATTAGTAATCGTTTTCTCCATGTCTCCCTGTATTGAAGAACAAAAATTGCAGATAGTACAATTAAAGCACATAATAAAATTTTGATCAAATTCATTATAATGCCAGGCATTTCATTAATATGCATGTTGACTTTATTTGACGACATATTAAAATCTCCCAGTATTGAGTTTGCAAATGAAGCAGTAATCAGGCCGTATATACCGCTGAATAATGCAAGTCCAGATGCTATTATAATAATCCACGAAAATATTTTTATTGTTTTCTGATTTTTTACTAAAAGAATATCATCTTCCATTTTTTCTCCTTTTTTCTTAAGAAATATCTAACCATATATTAACTAATATAAAGTTTATAATAAAATAAGATTGTCATATTCAATATTGTTGAAATATTTTTTAAATCTTTTATTCATGCTTGATTTTTACAATACTAATTTAATCCTATATAACCTTCGTATTGTTATATTATTTTGTTACAACCAGCATTACAAAATTACCCTCATTAACAGGCATATCAACAGGGGCCATATCTACTCCCGGCCTTGCTTTCCACATTCTAATATATTTAATTTCATCTAATTCGCTGCTGTCCCTCAGTTTTCCATTTACATAGAGAGTAAAATTAATATTGTAGTTGTTATATATATTATTTCTAAGGCTGAACCTATTTTTGGACCAATCCTTATATAAAATTCCCGGACACAAATATTTTAAGGCTTTTTCAAGATCATTCCCTCCTGCCTTTTCTAATTCAGCATGATCAATTGTAAATAATGAGCGCTGCTCTTCAAAACTTTTTTTGCCTTTTATGTATACTTCAGGCAGCTTTATAAGATGAAAATATAACACAATATTGTATTCTACTTCTTCACCTTTTGTTAAAAATATTTCTTTTACTTTATTATCCTAAGCAATATGTTTGAAAACAATCGTAAAATTTTTACCGGCCGGTAATGTTATTTGAAAATAACCTGAACTATCTGTTGTTGTTCCATTATTTGTTCCTTCAATTAATACTTCAACATCCTTAATAGCATTTCCGGATGCAGAATCCGATACCCATCCGCTTAACTTTCCAAAATTTTGCGCCCATGAATAAGACGATATTAGAAAACTTAAGCCGATTAAAAATAAGATTCTATATCTCATATACCAACCGCCTTCAAAACATTCGACAATTTCCGTTAAATATTCAGACTATTGACTTGAATAAAATTATTTTGTTTAACCAGGTATGTTTACATAGATGATTTATTGTGGTTATCATTTCCCTGCCCTTTAATATCGTATCTTATTATACATGATTAAATGTAAAGATATTTTTATTTAAATGCATAAAAATATTGGTGCTGTCCTAATTTGTATTTTTATTTCCGCTAAAGAATGTCATGGCAGGCGGAGCCGAGCCATAACATTCTTTGAATTAATTAAATTCCTCGACTTCGCTCGGGATGATAAATAATAATTTTCAAGAATTAAACAAATTAGGACACTACTAAAATATTTAATCATAGCATTTTTAATTTAGGTTTTACTTAATCAGTTCAATTGGCTGCCAGTTGTGTCGAGAAAGAATTGAATGATTTGCTAATTTTTATGACTGCTGACTACTTCTTTTCAAATATAAAATTAATATTCGTCACCGTCCATCTGGGACGCAGGTTCAGTGTGTCGGGATAAAAGAAAAATTCTTCGGAAGGTTTAAACGGAAACGGCTTGCCGTACATGTAAGTCTTTGTGCTGTCAGTATCGTAATACCCCCACAGAAAATATTTACCCGGCTTTACTCTTTCAAAATCAAATTGTGGACCTGCAGGATGTTCATGATATGTTGATTTTTCAGCATCAATACCCTGTAAAACAAGCTGCGGATTATTTTTCATATCGGCATTTATTACAGTGCCGGTTATGCCTGTAAAGTCTAATCCATTAATTGTTTTAAATTTATATTGATAAAGCGAATCATAGCTGTTGCCGGCAGCATCTTTAAAGCCGTTCAGTTTAATTTTAATTAAATAATACGTGTTTGCTTTTAATTCCTTCAAAGGGGAAATTTTGAAAGATGCATCATCCATAAAATATATTTTATGATTTATTTCATTTTTAGAGGTATCCGTAAATGATATCAAATTTTTAACTGCCGAGGTATCGAATGCATCGTTAAAATAAAAAGATATTTGCGCATCTTTAAAATCAACACTGCTGTAATTTATAGGCGGCTTGGTTTTAAATATACCCGGCTTTGTAGTATCGGGTTTTTCACTTAGGGTAATTGATGTGAAATCTTTTGTAAAAAAATTTCCAATCTTATCTTTTACGGTATCGGCAAATACGTAAACTTCATCTTTATCCGGGAAACCGTCATTGGTCACTAAAACTATTTCGGTAGGCTTTGTATTTCCTTTAAAAGTATAAACCGGTTTTGATGTCTTTTTTGATGTTGAATCAACAAATAAAAAATTATTAGCCCGCATTGTCGATGAATCTACCTCCTTGCTGAAATCAAGAAGCACATGATATTTATCCGTCATTACGGCACTTAAAAGCCTCGGTTTTACGGTATCTATTTTTGTAAGTAAAAAATCCATACCGGTAAACAGTGTATCGCTTTTAGTAAGTGTGACATCTCTGTAAGGAATACCTATTTCATCCTGTTCGGGCTTGTATGTGTAATCGCCGGACTGATCTTTTACGGCAAAGACCCTATAGTTTGCCGGAGCCAAACCCATTAATTTGAATTCACCGTTCTTACCGGTTTGGGATATGTAATCCGGTTTTCGAATCATCGGATTAACAGCGCTGTCCCCCTTTTCATAAGCGAAGATTAATATACCGTCCGGTTTTTCATCGTAAACTCTCCCTGTAATTTCACCTTTGTCAATTCTGTCTCCGGTAGAAAAAGCAAATGTATAAGCTTGAGCCATCCGGTTGTGGTTGTTGTAATCAACAAGGTCGGTTCCGATAGTTACAACATAAGTTATATTTTTCTTCAACTTGCCTGGAAAAGTCACATCCACAGTTGTATTTGTCCAGTCATAATCCAGTGCACCTTCAACAACAGGCGAAATAAATAATGCATCCTGAAATGTCCTTTTATCAACATATTTTGAAAATGTGACTTCAAAATGATCGCCTTTAAAATTGGTAGTTCCGTTAGCAGGATAGACTTCGGTAATTTTCGGCGGAACTTTATCAACCTCGCCTCCGCCAGGCGGTAATTGCAAAGCGCAGTTGGAAAGTATCACTCCCATTACCAACGGGAATAAATATTTTATCTTCTCTTTAATGAGTTCAGCCATTTTCTATACTTTTCCGCATTCTTCTGATGTTGTTTAAAATTAGACGAAAAAATATGTCCGCCGCTACCATCTGCTACAAAGTAAAGATAATCTGTTTTTGCAGGATAAAGCGCTGCCAAAATAGCTGCTTTACCCGGATTATTTATCGGCCCCGGAGGAAGTCCGTAATTTTCATAAGTGTTGTATGGTGATTTTATTCGCAAATCGGCATAATCCAGTCTGCCCCAGCTTCCTTTCTTAATAAATTCAATAGTAGGATCTGCCTGCAGCTTCATTCCCTTTTTTAACCGGTTATAATAAACACTGGCAATTATGGGCATTTCGTCTTTTTTGTTTGTCTCTCCTTCTACTATAGATGCAAGTGTAATAATTTTCGGAATCGAGTAACCAAGTTTCTCAGCCCTCTCTTTAAGTGAATCATCTAAAAATTTTTCAAATCCGTTATACATTGTTTTCAAAATGTTCCGAGGTGAAGACTTCTCGTAAAAATTATATCTCTGCGGCAGCAAGTAGCCTAAAAGCGAGGGTGAATTCAAACCGAGTGAATCCAAAAATTCTTTATTCGTACTTAAACTTACTACTGAAGATGAATCGATTAACAAATCATCTTTAAGCTTGGAAGCAACCCACTGAATGGATGCACCGTTCTGAATCGTAACTGTTTTTAATAAATCCGCATGAGAAGTTAGAAGAAAGTCTATCAAATCCAAATAGCTTAAACCGTTAGGTATAAAATATCGTGCGGCTTTAATCTTTTTTTCTGCGCCGTAAATAAAAGCTGCTATCCTAAAATTTGTTTTACTCGGAATGACGCCTTCCACGTATAGATCATCCGCTATTTTTGAAAACGGCTCTCCTCTTTTTACTTCAAGCTTAACCGGACCAGGAACAGTATAATAATTCGGTGTAAAAAAAGTGAAATATAAAAATGCAAGTACGGCAAAGAAAAATGCTGCTACAAAAATAAATTCTTTTTTTGATAAAAGATTTTTAAATCCGACCTTCATTTTATCCGCCGATAAATTAAAAATATTTCCTTTGTCAGATTCCTCTCTTTGAATAGCGCGTGACTCATCCAGGATTCTTTCGTAAATTCTTAATAGCGCTTCACTGCTTAAAGGTTCTTCGACAAAAGAACCGATCCTAACACTAATTTCTTTTTCTCTTTGAGGATTATATGTAGCTAAATTTAAGGTTCTTTTTACACGTCCGATAAGCACGGAATTTAAAGTGCGCTTACTTAAAAGATGAACTATCTGTTTGTCCAGTACATCAATTTCATCCCTGAGCTTTTTAAGAATCTCTTCCCTTTCTTCTTTACTGAGATTTTCAAGCTCGTTTTCAATTTTCTTATAAATATTATCCATTAACCGTGAATTTAAGGAATTTTAATGAAGAGACAAATATTATGCAAAATGTTTGTTTGATAAACCCGGGTAAGGGCTATAGCTTAAATCGAATTTCTTTCCGGCTTCAAACAGCTTTAATCCTCTAAATGCAATCATCGCCGCATTATCGCCGCAATACTCAAAAGCGGGGATTACTACCTTTTTACTATGCTGTTTTCCTAAATTAATTACAGCTTCTCTTAATGCTTTGTTTGCAGCTACTCCCCCTGCCAGCGATAAAGATTTAACTTCATAATTATTTAATGCTTTCTGTGTATTTTTTATCAATGCCTTAACAACTGCATTCTGAAATGAAGCCGCAATATCACTCAAGTCTTTTTCCGGAATATTTTTACTTTCGCCGTAATTTTTTTGAACATACCTCAGCACGGATGTTTTTAATCCGCTGAATGAAAAATTATAAGGATCTTTTAATTCGGCAACAGGGAAATTTATTTTTTCCGGATCTCCGTTTGCGGCAGCTTTTTGTATTTTAGGCCCGCCGGGATAACCAAGGCCTAACATTTTTGCAACTTTATCAAATGCTTCTCCCGCAGCATCATCTACAGTAGTTCCGAGTTTTTTAATTTCTAAAAAACTTTTAACCAGCAGAAGAAGCGTATGTCCGCCGGAAACAATTAAAGCTAAATAAGGAAACTCAGGTTTTTCTTCCATTAAAAATCCAGAGAAAATATGTCCTTCAATATGATTAACTGCTACGAAAGGTTTTTTAAGGGAATACGCCAGGCCTTTGGCAAAAGTTAATCCTACAAGCAGAGCGCCAATTAGTCCTGGACCTGCGGTAGAACAAATAACATCCAGATCTTTTAAAGTTAAATTTGATTTAGTCAAAGCGTCTTTTACAAGAGGCAGTACAATCTGAAGGTGAGCCCGGCTGGAAAGCTCGGGTACAACCCCTCCGTATTTTGTGTGAAAGTCCTGAGATGATATTAAATTGGCTGTCAATTTATTATTGGAAATAATTGCAACCGAAGTTTCATCGCAGGAACTTTCGATTCCTAAAATATTCATTATTTAAAATTAAAAATGCTTTTAAATATGTAGCCAGCTATTTCCGGATTTTCTTTCAGTCTTCTCATTGAGTATGGATACCAGTCTTTTCCAAACGGTACATAGATTCGCATTTTATATCCGTCTGCATTAATCTTATCACGCAAATCTTCTCTAACACCAAGCAGCATTTGAAATTCAAATTTATCATTCGATAAATTCATCTCCTTAATTTTCTTGTAAGCTGCATTAATAAGAAATTCATCATGAGTTGCAATACCCACATAATTACCCGATTTTAATATTGTTTCCAGTACATTCATATAGTTATCTCGGATCGCCTTCTTGTTTTTATATGCAATATTCGGTGATTCAATATAAATACCCTTACAAAGACGGTAATTCGTGTCAAGCTTGTTTAATACAACCACATCATCATAAGTTCTTTTTAAATATGCCTGAACTACAACTCCAAGGTTGTCATAATTTCCTTTCAATCGTTTGTACAATTTGAAAGTCTTATCGGTATATGGGGAATCTTCCATATCGATACGGACAAAATTATTTAATTGTTTTGCCTTCTCAACAAGTTCACTTATTTGTTCAAAAGCGAAATTCTCATCAATGCTAAGACCCATTTGGGTCGGCTTAATTGAAATATTTGCTTTAAGTTTATTCTCATTTATAGTATCAAGAACCTGAAGAGCTTTCTTCTTGGAATCAACGGCTTCTTCTTTTGTCTTAATTGATTCACCGAGCACATCAATTGTTGCAAAGATACCTTTTGCATTTAAGGTTTTTACGTACTCTACTGCTTCGTCCAGGGTTTCGCCGGCAATATATTTTTTTGAAAATATTCCGACTATTGTTTTTGGCAATCGCTGTACAATCGCCACAATAATTTTGTTAAAGAACGACACTGTATACTCCTATCAATAAACGCCCCAAATTTAATTTAGTTGAATATGTTAATCAATATTTTTAATTGATCAACTTTTGTATGTTCTCCCTGTTTCATAAGTACCGAATTTTTTAATACTTATCGAAATTTCCGATAAATGATTTATGGCCTTTTTCACCTTTTCATCATCAAGACTGCCCAGTAAATCGGTATAAAAAGTATACTGAAAGGGCTTATGAGGTATAGGCCTTGATTCAATTTTTAAAAGATCAATCTCTCTTAAGGCAAAAACACTAAGCGCTTTAAATAATGCTCCGGGCATACTTTTGAGTTCGAAACAAATTGAAGTTTTCGGATTTTTATAATGTGCGTGATTTTTACTTTTGCTTATTACTAAAAATCTCGTGAAGTTTTCCCGGTTATTCTGGATATTGCTTTTTAAAATTTTCAAGTTATAAATTTCCGATGCTTCCCTGCTGGCAACAGCAGCATTAGCCGTACTTTTATCTTTTAGTGAAATTAACGCAGATCCGGCCGTATCATATGTCGGAACAAGTTCTGCATTTTTTAATTTCTTCAGAAAATCGGAGCATTGACCTAATGCTTGAGGATGAGAATAGACTTTCTTAATCTGATTAAGTTTGTACTTATCACTTGCAAGCAGGTGATGATTAATTTGTAAATTTAATTCACCGATAATTGTCAATGAATATTTCAATAACAGATCATACGATTCAAAAACGCTTCCGTACAAAGAATTTTCAATCGGAATAATACCGAAATCTGCTGCTCCTTTTTTTACTTTAATAAAAACTTCCTCGAAAGAGAATGAAGGCGAAGTAATAATTTTTGATGTAAAAAATTTTTTTGAGGCAATTTCACTGAATGCACCGCGCTCACCTTGAAAGGCAACATTATTCATTTGTTTTTATTAATCCTGTTAAAATGTTTTTAAGAAGAAAGGCTTTACTCTTTAGTTCATCAAGCCCTTTGTTGTTTTCAAAAATAAAATCCGCACGCTTTCTTTTCTCACTGTCGGGTATCTGGTTTTCATTTCTCTTGATAAATTGTTCTTCCGAATAATTTTCCAGTTCAATTTTTCGTTTCATTCTTACTTTGTCTTCAGCCGTTACAAGAATAACATAGTCGAAATATTTTTCCATGTCCGCTTCATAAATTAAAGCTGCCTCTGCAGCGGCAATATTATTTTCTTTTAAAATTTCTTCCGCTAAAATATTAACTTTGGAAATGACTTTCGGGTGAATGATAGAATTGGCTTTTAATACTTTATCGGGATCTGCAAATACCTGTTCGGCGAGATATTTTTTATTGGCTTTTCGGCCTTTGTAGGATTGTGTACCGAATTCTTTTATAATTTGTATTCTAATTTCGGAATCATTTTCCAGAAGCGCTTTTGAAACTTCATCTACATTTATAACAGGTATTCCCAGTTCACTTAAAAATCCGCAGAATTCTGATTTCCCGGAACCTATTCCCCCCGTAACCGCAATTTTTATTTTTCCTTGATTTCCCATAAAAATATTAATACCGGATAATAGAACATGACCAAAAAGCAACGTTTAAAAAACTCTTTAAATCCTTTTCATATTATAAGTTACGAAATTTATTTAAAAGATTACTTTTCAGACATATGCTGTAAATTTACCTGGCATAACCGATCTTTCTAACTTCACGAATTACAGTTACCTTTATTTGTCCCGGATATTCCATCTCACTTTCGATTTTAGATGCTATATCATGTGCCAGTTTATCTGCTACAATATCATCAATTTTATCATGTTCTACAACTACTCTTACTTCTCTTCCTGCTTGAATTGCATATGTTTTGGCAACACCTTCAAATGATTTTGCAAGAGCTTCCAGGTTTTCCAATCTTTTAACATAACTTTCAAGCGGTTCTCTTCTTGCTCCCGGCCGCGCACCGCTTATTGCATCAGCTGCCTGCACAAGAGGAGCAATGGGATGTTCCATCTCTATATCTTCGTGATGAGATCCCACGGCATTAACAACAATCGGGTGTTCTTTATATTTCTTTGTCAATTCATAACCAAGCAGTGCATGAGGTCCTTCAACACTTTTATCAACCGTTTTGCCAATATCATGTAGTAAACCCGCTCTCTTTGCTAAAGTAGTATCCAATCCGACTTCTGCCGCCATTATTCCTGTCAGATACGCAACTTCTATACTATGCTGTAATAAATTTTGTCCGTAACTTGAACGGTATTTCATTCTCCCTACATGTTTTATTAATTCCTGGTGCATATTATGGAGGCCTAGCTGCATTATTGTATTTTCGCCATCCCTAATCAATTCCTCTTCGAGTTCCTGCCTAACCTTTTCCACAACCTCTTCAATTCTTGCCGGATGTATTCTGCCGTCTGTAATCAATTTTTCAAGTGAAACTCTAGCAACTTCTCTTCTAAACTGATCGAAAGACGAAAGTATCACTGCTTCTGGAGTATCATCCACAATTACATCAACTCCGGTAGCAGCTTCGAAGGCACGTATATTTCTTCCCTCTTTGCCTATAATTCTGCCTTTCATTTCGTCATTCTGAATCTGAACAACTGAAACTGTAGTCTCTATGGAATGATCTGCTGCGGTTCTTTGAATTGCCTGAACTATAATTTTTTGTGCATCTTTTTTAGCGTCCAATTTAGCCCGGTCATGAATATCTTTAACAACACGAGAAACTTCTGCTTTAGCCTGGTTAATCATATTTTCAATTAACATTTTTTTCGCCTCATCAGAAGTAAGGCCGGAAATTTTTTCGAGCCTTGCGTTCTGCTCTGCTTCAAGCTTTTCTACTTCGCTAAATTTCTGCTCAATATTTTTCTTTAATTCTAATATTTCTTTTTCAGATTGTTTATTATCTCTTTCCTTTTTAATAACCAGGTCGAATTTTTTTTCAATATTCTCTTCGCGATTATTCAGCTGTTTTTCTAAATTATTTATTTTTTGTCTTTTTTGATTTACCTCGTTATCAAATTCAACTTTTTTCTTATACCATTCATCTTTAACTTCAAGTAATTTTTCCCTCTTAATATTATTTGCTTCCTTTTGAGCTTCTGTTATAATTTGTTTAGCTTTTTCATCGGCAGAGACTAAACTTTTTTTTCCTATTTTGGAATTAAACAGCCACCCTAAATAAAAAAATAACACTACTAGGACAATTACCATTGGTATTAGAACTATCACATCCATATTTCCTCCAATGATGGGATTATATATTACCGCTTCTGCCAGTCACTGAATAATAAGGAGAAAAACCCTATTATGTCAGTGTGGGAACTTGCCCGTACGCTTTTTGCTTCCTCTGTTCCGATAAATCGAAAATCCGGCAAGCCGGATTAAGGCCTGCAATAGACGCCGAAAGTCAAACTCCCTTTTTTTGAAAGTTAGTTTTTCATTTTATTATGGACTGACAGAGCGGTATTAATTTTTTATGATGGGTCGGACATAGCGGTCTCATTTATAAGAAGCTTAATCTTTTTGATTTTGTCAGTAGCTTGTATAAGAAATTCTCTATTTTTATTTTTTTCCAAAAATAAATCATAGGCAATATTTAAACATGCAATAATTGCAATAGTTTGCGCTGGTTGATCCGGAAGTTCGTCTTTTGTCTCCTCCATAACTTTATTAACGTAAATAGCCAGCTCTTTGGCTATCTCTTCATTTTCAACCAATAAAGAATATTCTTTATCAAATATTTTTATTTTTAGCTTCCTTTTATCAGTCATTATGCCTTTCCCGTCAAACAAACAATAAAATTAAGAACTTAAGTGATAATCAATTCTAGTAATTAAATTTTGCAATTTCACTTTTAAATTCTCTTTCTCCTTCAAATTTAATGAATTAAATAAATTTTCTTCACTGTTTTCAGTAACATTTTTTATTTCTTTTTCCAGAGATTCAAGTTTCTGCTGAAGAACAGAATTTTCTTTTCTTAGGGAATCCAGATTCTGTTCAAGTTCAATATTTTTAATGCCGAGATCTTTATTTTTATTTATCAATATTGAAAGCTGAGTTTCTATCGCACTCAAGTCGCTTATCAATATATCATTTTTAGATAATTCTGCCAACTAATTGCCTCTTAATTGTGCATTAAAATTTTTCGTAACTGCTTTAATTAACGAAGTGAAATCTTTTTCAACTTCTTCTTCAGTTAATGTCCTTTCATCGGAATAATATTCCAACGAAAACGCCATGCTTTTATTGCTTTCACCAAGAGATTCACTTTCAAAAAGATCAAACAAGGTAACCGATTTTAACAATTCCGAACTGGATTTCTTAATAAATTTAATTACTTCATCATAAGATACTGATTTATTGAATATAAATGCAAAATCTCTAACAGATTTTGGAAATTTTAACGGCTCCGAATATTTACGAGGTTTTAATTTTATATCTTTTAATAAATCCAGATTTAGTTCAAAGCAATATACATCCTGTTGAATATCAAATTGTTTAAGAACTTCTTTCCTTACCCTTCCGCCAATCCCTATTTGAGTTTTATCTAAGTTTTTAGTGAAATATAAATCAAAAACAGTATTAGTATTGTGATAATATAAATCATTTAAAACATTGTCAAGAGAAATTTTTGAGAGAAGGCTATTTATTACGCTCTTCAGATGATAAAAATCATACTCTTTTTCGGGCAAATCCCATGATTTCTCATTCAATTTTCCGCTTAATATTAAAAGCAAATTTCGATTTTCAGTAAAATCGTTAAAACTTTTTATTTCAATCTCTTCCGAATTTTTGTTAAAGATATTTCCAATCTCAAATAAAGCTAAATTTTTCTCGCCGACATTTATATTTCTTGATAAGACAGACAGCGCACCTGGAATTAATGATGTTCGAAGAAATGCCATATCTAAACTCTGAGGATTTAAGATTCCTATTTTTTCACCGAGAATAGATGCATATGCTTCACTTTGCAAAGGATTATTTATTATTTCATAAAACCCAAGTCCGTTGCAGTAATTTCTTATCGTATCAGTAAATTCCGTTTCTTCTATTCTCTCACCTAATGATATAGAAATTTTTGAGATGGTCGGTATATTATTATACCCGTATATCCTGGCTATTTCTTCAATTAAATCTATCTCCCTTTCAATATCATTTCTAAATGTAGGTACGGCAAATCTTATTAGTTTACCGGATTCAAAAATTATTCTTAAACCCAATTTTTTAAGTATATCAATAATTTTATTAGTCGGTATTTCATATCCAAGTACTTTCTTTACACTCTCAAGCCTTAATTGAACTTCACGTTCTTCAATTTTTTCGGGATAGACATCAAGATAACCGCTGGTTATTTCTCCTCCGCTTAGCTCTGAAATTAATTGAGCTGCTCTTTCAGCCGCGTATAAAGTTCCATTCGGATCTACCCATCTTTCAAACCTATATGATGCTTCGGTACTTAATCCCAGAGCTTTTGATGTTTTTCTAATACTTGAAGGATTGAAAAATGCACTTTCTATTAAAATGTTCTTTGTCGAAATGCTTATCTCTGAGTTTTCACCTCCCATTACTCCTGCAATTGCAACGGGTTTTTCTTCATCGCATATCATTAAAGTTCCGATAGGAAGTTTTCTTTCCTTTGAATCCAGCGTTGTGAAGATCGAATTCTCCTCGGTACTTCTTACAACAATTTTGTTTCCTTGAAGCTTATCAAGATCAAAAGCATGGAGCGGCTGTCCTGTTTCATACATTATAAAATTGGTAACATCTACAATATTGTTGATTGGGCGTAATCCGATTTTATTCAGCTTTACTTTCAGCCACTCGGGGGATTCTTTTATTGCAACATTTAATACTACTTTTGCCGAATATCGCGGACAGTTTTCGGTGTCTATTATTTCTATTGCAGCATGGTTTTTTATTTTATGTGAAGATTCGATTAGGTTTAATTCCGGGAGTTTAATTTCGGAATCAAAAATTGCAGCTAAATCCCTAGCAACTCCAATATGTGAAAGCGCATCGGAACGATTAGGCGTAATTGCAATTTCCATAATAACATCGTTAAGTTTTAAAGTTTCGACTATTGGTTCACCGGCCGGTAAATTATTATTAAGCACCATAATTCCACTGTGATCTTCACTTAATTCGAGTTCGGCTTCGGAACATATCATTCCGAAAGATTCGATTCCTCTAATTTTAGCTTTCTTAAGTTTTAAATTATCGCGGGGAATAATTGTACCAACAGGAGCGAAAACAACTTTTTGACCTGCTTCAACATTCGGTGCGCCGCAAATTACCTGCAGATCTTCTTTTCCGTCAAATACGGTACACAAGGACAGTTTATCGGCATTAGGATGTTTATTTTTATCCTTTACAAATCCAACAACAAAATTTTTATAAAGTTCTGCTTCATCAATAAAATCTTCAACTTCAAGACCCGACATAGTCAGTCTTGAAATTATTTCATTGTTGGAAATTCCTTTTAGATTAATATAATCTTTAAGCCAATTTAACGAAACTTTCAATTCAATATCTCCGGATCAAAACTGTTTTAAGAATCTAAGATCATTTTCAAAAAATACCCTTATGTCCGTAATGCCGTATTTTAGCATTGCAGTACGCTCAATTCCCATTCCGAAAGCATAACCTGTATATGTATCGGAATCATAATTAACAAAATTAAACACATTAGGATCAACCATTCCGCATCCAAGAATTTCAAGCCAGCCCGTTTGTTTGCAGACCTTACATCCTTTACCATGGCATAAATAACATGTAATATCCATTTCGGCACTCGGCTCCGTAAACGGAAAAAAACTAGGCCGGAATCTGTAATTTAGTCCTTCTCCGTAAAACTGTCTAGCAAATGAAACCAGTGTTCCTTTTAATTCAGCGAAAGTAACATCGGTATCGACATACAATCCTTCAACCTGATGAAACATGCAATAGCTCCTTGTACTAACGGCTTCATTCCGGTAGACACGCCCCGGCATTATTGCTCTAACCGGCGGTTTATAATTGTTCATAATTCTTATCTGCACAGGCGAAGTATGAGTACGCAAAACAAAATCTTTATTTATAAAAAAAGTATCCTGCATATCCCTTGCCGGGTGATCGGGAGGAAAGTTCAACGCTTCAAAATTATTATAATCGGATTCAAGCTCAGGACCTTCAAAAACAGAAAAACCCATTCCTTTAAATATCGATTTTATCTCATCTAAAGTTTGGGTTAATAAATGTTTGCTCCCTATTGTTTTCTTTAAGCCGGGAAGGCTTAAATCCATTTTAACATCTTTCTCTTTTGATGAGGATTCCAGTTGGGATTTAGTTGTATTAAACTTACTTAAGACTTCATCCCTAACGGTGTTCAGGGCTTTGCCTAATGACGGCTTTTCTTCTTTAGGAACATTTTTAAGTTCATCAAATAATTTTGCTACGAGTCCGTTCCTGCTAAGGTATTTTATCCTGACTTCTTCAAGCTGCTTTAGATTTTTAGCATTTAAAATATCCTCGCTAAATTCGGAATTAACTTTATGAATTTTTTCTTCAAGCATTTGGATTAAAGAGATATTTTTTTAAAATAATACCCCCGGCAAACTTTACAAAATTTTTCCGGGGGTAAATAAAATTAGTTAGCTGAAAATTTTACTATTTCAGTGAATGCTGCGGGATTTTCTACCGCGAGACTTGCTAAAATCTTTCTATTTATATTAACGCCTTTTTTATCAAGTGCATTAATTAACCTTGAGTATGTAGTTCCGTTTAATCTAGCGGCAGCATTTATTCTAATAATCCAAAGTTGCCTAAAAGTTCTTTTCTTTAGCTTCCTATCTCTATATGCATGAACCAGACCTTTTTCAACATGGTTTTTCGCAATAGTATATACTTTACTTCTTGCACCCCAGTAACCTTTGGCTTGATCCAGTATTTTTTTTCTTCTTCTGTGAGAAGCTACTTTATTTTTCGATCGTGGCATTTTATTTTTCCTTTTTCCTTTTCTTATTGAAGCATAATGTTTACACGCCTTGATTCCGATTCCGAAACCAAAGTAGCACGGCGTAATTTCCTTTTTCTCTTTGTGCTTTTTGACGAAAGTATATGGCTCTTATAAGCCTTTTTTCTTTTAAATTTACCGGAAGCGGTTTTTCTAAAAGTTTTTCCCGCACCGCTGTTGCTCTTCATTTTTGGCATTTTATTGTTTCCTAACTAATTATTCTTTTTACTTTTTGTTTTTGAAGGAATGAGAATTATGTTCATATTTCGTCCTTCCATTTTCATCGGAGATTCCAACTTTGCTATATCTTCTACTTTTTCAATAAACCGGTTCAACAGGTCTTCTCCTTGCTCTGTATACGCCATTTCCCTTCCCTTAAACATTACAACAACTTTAACTTTATTTCCTTCTTCAAGAAAATTAATTGCATGCTTTGCCTTGAATTCAAAATCATGGACATCGGTATTAGGGTGCAGCCTAATTTCCTTTAATAATGTAACCTGTTGATTTTTTCTTTGTATCTTTTCCCGTTTCTGCTGTTCGTATTTAAACTTTCCGAAATCAATAATTTTACATACAGGTGGTTTGGCCTGCGGAGCAATTTCTATTAAATCCTGCCCGCGTTCACCAGCAATTTTCAAAGCATCCCGAACTGTATATATTCCTAATTGCGTACCGTCAATATCAATTACTCTAACTTTAGGAGCCTTGATTTCTTCGTTTATTCTTGCATTTTCTTTTTGAGCGATATATAACCTCTTTAATTTGTTTTTGAATTTTTTTCAGAAATCTCGTTCATAATATTATCAATAAAATCAGACAAAGACAAAGAACCCAGATCACCTTTTTTATGTTTTCTCACGGAAATATTCCCGGCTAATTCTTCCTTTTCACCCACAATTATCATGTAAGGAACTTTATGAATTTCCCAATCGCGGATTTTGTATCCAATTTTTTCATTCCGATTATCCAATTCGGCCAATATATTTTTATCTTTTAAATTATTAAATATACTTTCGGCATAATCATTAAACTTTTCACTAACCGGAATGACTACAACTTGTCTTGGACTCAGCCATAATGGAAATTCACCGGCAGTATGTTCTATGAGCACCGCTACGAATCGTTCCATAGATCCAAAAGGAGCCCGGTGAATCATTATTGGTCTGTGTCTTTGATTATCACTACCGACATATTCAAGTTCAAATCTATCGGGCAGATTGTAATCAACCTGAATTGTACCGAGCTGCCATTTTCTGCCAAGAGCATCTTTAACCATAAAATCAAGTTTAGGTCCATAAAAAGCTGCTTCACCATATTCAATTATGGTATAAATCCCTTTTTCTTCAGTAGCATCGATAATAGCTTTTTCGGCTTTTTCCCAGTTTTCATCACTTCCGATATATTTAGATTTATCATTAGGATCCCGAAGTGAAATCTGAGTCGTAAAATCCTTAAAATCCAAAGCCTCAAAGATTAATAGAATAATATCTATAACTTTTATAAATTCATCTTTTAATTGATCGGGTCTGCAAAATATATGTGCATCGTCCTGTGTAAAACCGCGAACTCTTGTTAATCCATGAAGTTCACCGCTTTGTTCATAACGATATACGGTTCCAAATTCAGCATATCTTAAAGGCAGGTCTTTATATGACCTCGGCTTACTTTTGTAAATTTCACAATGATGAGGACAATTCATCGGTTTAAGTAGAAACTCTTCTCCTTCAACCGGAGTGTGAATAGGCTGGAATGAATCTCTTCCATATTTCTCATAATGACCCGATGTAACATACAGTTCTTTTTGGCCGATATGAGGAGTGATTACCTGTTCATAACCATATTTTACTTGTACACTTTTTAAAAATTCCTCAAGCCGATTTCTCAATATAGTTCCTTTAGGTAACCACAAGGGTAATCCCTGTCCTACTTTCGAAGAAAAAGTAAATAGTTCAAGATCCTTACCCAACTTACGATGATCTCTTTTTTTTGCTTCTTCCAGCATTATAAGATAATCATCCAGCATTTTTTTCTTAGGAAATGTTATTCCATAAATTCGTGTCAGCTGCTTGTTATGTTCATCTCCCCGCCAGTATGCGCCGGCAATGCTCAATAACTTTATTGCTTTAATAGGGCTTGTATCCGGAAGGTGCGGTCCACGGCATAAATCCGTAAAATTACCTTGAGTATAAAATGTAATTTTACCATCCTCAAGTCCTTCAATAAGTTCCAGCTTATATTCGTCGCCTTTTTTTTCAAAGTATTTTAATGCATCGGATTTAGAAACTTCTTTCCTTTCATAATGTTCTTTTTGCCCGGCAAGATCAGCCATCTTATTTTCAATTTTAGGTAAATCGCTTTCAGTAATAACAATACCTTCTTTTGGTTCCACATCATAATAAAAACCATTCTCAATGCTGGGACCAATTCCAAATTTAATACCGGGATAAAGTGATTCCAATGCTTCTGCCATCAGGTGAGCAGAAGAATGCCAAAAAGTATGTTTTGCTTCAGGATCATCCCATTTATGCAGAACAATAGAAACATCGGATTTGATTGGACGCGTTAAATCCCATACTTCTCCATTAACTGAAGCAGCCAGTACTTCATTCGCCAAACGCATGCTAATGCTTTTAGCTATTTCTAAACTTGTAATTCCCTCTTCAAATTCTTTAACAGAACCATCCGGGAATTTTACTTTTATTTTACTCATAAATATATTCAGCCAAATAAAAAAAATCGGAGACATCTCCGACTAATGTGGGCTCTAGAGGAGTCGAACCTCTGACCTTCTGCACGTCAAGCAGACGCTCTAACCAACTGAGCTAAGAGCCCAGTGAATTAACAATTTGAAATGAATAATTTACAATTAAAGTTATTTGAATTATAAATAATTCACTTTTAATTAACCCACGTACCGAGGGCCGGACTCGAACCGGCACGGGTGTAAACACCCACAGGATTTTAAGTCCTGTGCGTCTACCAATTCCGCCACCCCGGCAAAATTTATTCAATTTTAGCGTGTAAATATAGATAAATGTATATATTTTTGCAAGATTTCCTAAGTGATAATTGAAGCGATTTTGACTAACACTCTATTAAAATAGCATTTTGATATTATATCAAATTTATAATTTACTATTAATTTAAGCGAAAATTTAAAAATTTTAAGTTTTTTGTTTTTAATTTATTTTTAAAGTACAATTTAATTTTAAAATTTCGATATATCATAATTTGAAACAAAGAAGAATACTTTTAGTCAGACAGGATAGAATCGGTGATGTTGTTTTATCAACTCCAATTCCCAAAGCAATTAAAAAGCAATGGCCGGATAGCTTTGTGGCTGTTCTGGTTAGGAATTACACAAAACCAATATACCTTAATAATCCTAATGTTGATGAGATAATTGTTAATGAAGATTTAGAATGGAAAGGCTTAAGTAATTTCTTTAAAAAAGTAAGATATATTAAAAAGTTTAAATTTACACACGCTTTAATGCTATTGCCTTCCGAAAGGATTAACTATCTGTTATTCTTTGCCGGAATAAAAACCCGGATCGGAGTTGGTTATAAATTTTACCATTTTATCACTTTTGTAAAAGGCGTTAGCCGTCATAAATATATTCCTCTTAAACATGAAGCAGATTACTGCATGGATTTGGCAAGAATAATCGGCATTAATTCTAATGATTTAAATACGGAAATATTTTTAACCGATTCTGAAAAAGAAGAAGTAAATAAGATTAAACAAAAATATACCGGCGATAATAAAATCTTAATTGGAGTTCACATTACAAACGGTAATTCCGCACCAAATTTTACAGAAGAAAATTACCTCCAATTAATTCATAAATTAAAAAATCTAAATTGTTTTAAAATAATTATAACGGATAATTCAGTACCAGTAAACCTGCAGAATATTGAAGATGTTGAATATCTAAACTTAAATTCTGATTTACGAAAAACCATTTTAAATATCGCAGCGTTGGACTGCTTAATTTCTTCCAGTACAGGCCCTATGCATATAGCAGCAGCTCTTAAAGTTAAAACCATTTCATTATTCTGCCCCTTAACGGCTTGCTCACCTAAGTTATGGGGACCCAGCG
>Ga0307441_1000030_pt1 | contig 69821 bp, 65 predicted proteins | sample SalMarWE160420MG_FD_202149 | JGI IMG/M metagenome (GOLD analysis project Ga0307441, IMG submission 202149) | Salt marsh sediment microbial communities from the Plum Island Ecosystem LTER, Massachusetts, United States - WE1604-20 | ecosystem: Environmental > Aquatic > Marine > Intertidal zone >... | reverse complement strand
CCAGCGTGTCCACGCCCTTCCAGCCGGTGAGGCGTCCCACGAACAGGACCACCGGCGGACCTGCCGGGTCGGACAGCGGTGCCGCCGAGCCCGCGCCGACGAGGTTCGGGTTCGGGAAGACGTGGACCGGTCGGCCGGTGGCGTGCAGCGACTTCAGGAATGCCGGCACCATCGCAGCCGATGGAGAAGACAGATGCGTGGCGTGCCTGACTTGCCGCCGTTCCTGCGACGCGGCCAAGGCCCCGACCCACGCCGGGACGATGCGCTCGGCCTCCTCGCTGTACGTCATAGGCGTATGGAGACGCACCACGTAGGGAACGCCCGGATGCCGGCTGGGGTCATACCAGGCGGCCTCACCCATGTGGTCGGCGGACTCGACCAGCTCGAAGCCGTCGTTGGCGACGAGCTCGTGGATGCGTCTGGCAAGACGGCGACGGTAGCGCAACTCGCCGGCCGCGCCGCGCACCCCCAGGGCAAGCATGCTCGCCGTGCTCTTCAGGTTGTCGGGCAACTCCGCACGGGCGGGGATCACGAACTCCACGCTCACGTCGCCCTGGCGCTCGATGGCGTTGCGGTCCGTGCCGCGGGTGAGGACGTGAACGCGGTGCCCGCGCGCCGCAAGGCCCTCGGCGATCGCCTTGGTATAGGAGCCGATGCCGGAGCTGAAGGACTGGGGAGGGTACTCGATCGTCGTCAGGATGACGCTCAGGGGCCGCTTCATGGCAGTGCTTCCATGCTACCAGGATGCCCCATGAGAGGTCCAGGCGAGCCGCGTGGGCCGAGGCCTCAGGAATGCCGTCCTTCGCGAGTGGAGGGTGGTGCGGGCGCCAGGGAGCGGCGGGCCAGCAGGTAGCCGCCCAGCATGGGTCCGATCAGGAAGATCGAGTAGTACGTGATCACTCGCCACACCAGCACGACAGCGGGAACGGCTGCGCCGCCGCCGCGGGCGACCAGCAGGTAGGAGATGCCGAACTCGAACACCCCGCTACCGCCCGGGGTGGGGATGAACGTGGCGATGACGTTGATGATGGTCAGCGCCGCCGCGATGCCCCACAGCGTGGCATCGAGGGACAGCCCCCTGGCCAGCAGATAGAGGATCGAGTAGAAGCTGAGGCCCGCGAGCAGGCTGTAGAGCTGGACCAGCAGGTAGAAGCTAACCGGAGCGCTCGCGAAGAGTCTGTTGGCTTCCAGCATGACATCGATGAAGCGCAGCCCCTGGCGCCGCCAGCGGATGAGCGGCCCGCGCAGAACGGTGCGGGCAAGCGGCTCGAGCCAGCTCAGGCGGAACTGCACGACGTAGGCGACCGTGGCCGCGACCACGAGAGCGCCCACGCCGAGCCCGAGCCAGAACGGCGAGCGCGGGTACAGCCGGTCCTGGTAGAGGATGCCCAGGGCGATGGGCGTGGTCCAGCTGTGAAACAGGGCGTCCGCACCGAACACGGCTACACCTACGGCCCAGGCGCGACCGCTGCGCTGGCCGTGGTGCTGCAGGGTGAGGGCGATGGCCGGCATGTTGCCGCTGCCCCCAGGGGTGACGGTAGCACTGAACATCCCGAGGATGTGGGCGCGGATGGCGTGATGAAGCCCGAGCCGGAACCCCAGGCGCCGGCACAGCAGTTGCAGGCGCAGGCCCGAGAACAGGAACGCCACGCCCAGGGCGCCGATGGCACCGAGGACGTAGACGGCAGGCATCCGCTTCACGGCCAGCAGGTCGGAGACAGAGCCGACCCGGAAGACGACCCAGGCCAGGCCCGCCGCGCTGAACACCAGCGAAACCGCGAGGGAGCGCCAGATGGTCTTCACGTGGAGCCGGCGACCGTCGGCGAGCCGTGGCTGGTGACGCCGAGTCGCTCTGCGACGCGGTTGACGATGCTCGCCGTGCCAACCAGCGGGGCGAGAGCGGCGGCGCGGTGCTGGAGCGCGCCGAGGCGCTCGCGGTCACGGTCGAGCGCCCGCAGCGCCACGACGATGGCGCCGGGGTCGGTGAGGAACATGCCGATCTGATGGCGCGTGCAGAAGTCGATGTTGGCTCTCTCGGAGGCGGACGCGAAGCTCGTGTGCACGATCGGGCGGCCCACGGCCATCGTCTCCATGGTGACACCCGGACCGGCCTTCCCCACGACGACGTCGCTTGCGACCAGGTACTCGTGGAGGTTGTCGACGAAGCCTTCCACGCGCAGGACGCCGGGCGGCGCCTGCAGGGCGAGCTCCTGAAGGCGCTGCCGAAGCGTCTCGTTGCCGCCGCAGATGGCCACGTACTGCATGCCGTCGTCACTGCCGGCGACGGCCCGTGCGGTGGCCTCCAGAGCGCCTCCGATGCCTTCGCCGCCGGCCACGTGCACCACCGTGAAGCGGTCCTGGCCCATCCCCAGCCTGGCCCGCATCGAGCGCGCGTCCTTGTCGACCTGGAGGTACTTGGGGTGCAGCGGGTAGCCGGTCACGCTCAGGCGGTCTGCCGGGACGCCCCGGGCCTCGAGGCCGGCGCGGCAAGGCTCGGTAGCGACCATCAGCTCGTCCATGCGCCGCTCGGCCCATAGCGCGTTGCCGTCGAAGAGCTCGGTGTCGACGCCGACCAGCGCGGCGTCATGGTCGCCGCGCGCAGCCGCTGCTGCCAGCGCGCGCAGCGGCATGAAGTGAACAGCGATCACGAGGTCGATTCGATGGTCGTTCACGAACGCCGACGCGCGGCGCGAGAAGCGCCGCAGCAGGACGTCCTGAGCAAGATTCGTGAGCACGGGGGGCACGGCCCCGTCAATGGCGCGCTGGGCCAGGTACGCGACCTTGGGATGGTCGAGCAGCCAGCTCCAGGTCCGCTTGTGCCGGCGGTCGAGCGCCACCTCTCCGACCGCCGCCATGAAGTCCAACGTGCGCACCTCGAACTGGCCCGGGTACGCCAGCGTGAACTGGGCCTCCAGGGCCGCGGCTGCGGCCTTGTGGCCGCCGCCTGCTTCGATCATCGCGATGAGGATGTTGGGTCGGCCGCCGGGCCGCGGCGCGTGTCGCTGCGAGTGCGGGGCCATGTCCATGTACCATACCATCGGCTGCCAGGCCCGTCTCAGGCGCTATCGCGGCCCGGCGCCGACGCGCGGTCAACGGCCTGGATAGCGAAGCCGACGCTGGTCGGGACGTGTGGCCCGAGGAGTGGGCCTCAGATCGGCGCGAGCGCCCCGACCGTGCGCCTCAAGCCTTCACGCCAGCTCACCGCGGGTCGATAGCCGAGCTCGTCGACCGCGTGGCTGATGCTGAAGTGCACGTCGCGGGCCATCAAGTCGGCACGGTAGCGCGTCATGGGCGGCTCGTTGCGCGGAAACAGGGCACCCCAGGTCGCCTCCACGCCCGACGCAAGCGCCCTCGTCGGTGTGCGGGGAAGCCGAAGGCGAGGCGGCCGCTCGCCCAGCAGCCGCGCCAGCTCGCCGAGCAGCTCGCGCCAGGTGGGCATGCCCTCGTCAGCGATCACGTAGACATGCTGGGCGGCCTCGGGGCGCTCCAGGCACAGGCGGACGCCCAGCGCCAGGTTCTCGGCGTAGGCGGTGTTGATCACGCTGTCGCCGCTGCCGACCATGGGGAACAGACCCTGTTCGACGGCGCGCGCCACGCGTCGGAAGTTGGGATCGCGCGGGCCGAAGGGCCACAGCCCGGGGCGTACGATCACGCTCTCGAGGCCGGTGGCCCCGACCACGAGGTCCTCCGCCATGATCTTCGAGTGCGCATAGGCGTCGCGTACGTTGTCCCTTGGCAGGGTGCGCGGGTCGGCCTCGCGGAAGCCTCGGTAGCGGTGGACGGCCACGCTGGAGATGAGCACGAAGCGCCGCACCCCGGCTCCCAGGGCCTCGTCGAGAAGGCGCTCGGTGCCGACCACGTTGACCTGGTAGAAGGCGTCCCAGGGGCCCCAGTCGGCCACGCGCGCCGCGGCGTGGACGACGGACTGGATGCCGTCGCACACGCCGGCCACCGCCCCGTCTTGACTGAGGTCGGCCCGTTGCAGCTCGAAGCCGGGATGCTTGAGAACCGCCGCGAGGTTCGCGGTGTCACCCCAGGGAGAGACGAGCCCCCTGACCTGATGACCCGCCGCCAACAGGGCCTCGCTTATGTGGCTTCCCAGGAAGCCGTGCGCGCCAGTGACCAGAACGTTCATGACAGCCGCCGCTGCCCAAGCCTACCAGGAAGCGCACGTTCGTCTCGGCTGTGCAGCCGGGTGGCCGCCAACGCGCCGGCCCTCGCGGCCACGAGCTCAGCCGTGCAGAAGGCCCAGACGTGACAGCACGAACAGGTCGAGCGACAGGCCGATCGTCAGGTGGATGATCGTGGAGTACAGCACGGAGCGGCTGCGCAGCGCGATCACGCCGAACACCAGGCTGGCCGGGAGCGCCGCGATGACTTCCACCATCGGCTTTCCGAGATGGACGAGAGTGGCCGCGAGCGTCTGTACCCAGATCCCCTGTGGGGCGCCCCAGGCGTCGGCGACGAGGCGCTGAAGAAAGCCCCGGTAGAAGAACTCGAAGGCGAGGTAGTAGAGCCCGTAGATGCCGGCCCAGGCGAAGATCGTGCCAAGGTTGCGGCCGACCCAGGCGCCCGCCCAGGGGTAGGTGGCCTCGAGCCCCTTGTTGAAGCTGCCGGCGTACATGAGCGGCACCGAGATCACCATGCCGGCGAACGCCGCGCTGAAACCGAAGCGGGCGTCCCCGAGCCGCACCCCGATGTGCCTCAGATCGAAGCCCAGGAGCACGAGCAGCAGCGCCGGCACCGCCACCAGGAACACCAGCGACCACGCCACCGTGGTGAGGCCGCTGGCCAGATCGCGCGAGCGGAACGCCAGCAGCGCCGGCCCCGGGCTGGCGACGTACCAGAAGCCCGCCTGCAGCAACAGCGACGCCGTGAGGAGGAACCACAGCCGGGCGTGCTTGCGATCGAGGAGCTGCGCAAGATCGGCGAAGACCACGCCGACCGCACGCAGCGGGTTCATAGCGCCTTCTGATACATGCGGTAGGTCTTGTAGAGCTCGCCGCCCGCTGCCTCGATTCCACGGTTCATGGCGTCGTTGTCCTCCAGGACCCAGCCGCACTCGCCGCCGACGTAGCCCAGGGCGCGCCCGCGCCGCGCCGACTCGGCGATCAGCACGATCTCGAAGCCCTTGCGACGATGCTCCTTGAGCACGCCCAGGATGGCGAGCCGGCCCTGGTTGATGATCTTCTTGCGATTGAGGAGGTGGATGATGCCCGTGGGGAAGAGCCGTCCATTGGTCTTCGCCAGGACCTGGTTGAGGTCGGGGATGGTGATGGACAGCCCGACGGTCTCTCCCTTGTACTCCAGGAAGAGCGCCAGGTCGGGCTCGATGATCATCTTGAGGTCGTTGGCCAGATAGTCGAACTCCGCGTCGGTGCCACGCACCTGGCCCCAGTTCTCCTCCCAGGCAACGGTGTAGAGGTGCTTGAGGAGCCCGACCTCGCGCTTGAACTGCTTCATGTCGGCTGGCCGCACGGTGATGTCGTAGCGCTTGCGGACGCGGTCGGCCAGGCGCTCGAGACGGTCGGTGGCGCCGTCACGGATGTCGATGCGCCAGGCGTACAGGTCTTTGATCTTGGCGTAGCCGGAGCCCTCGGCGAAGCTCGGGTAGGCCGAAGGGTTCTGCGGCATCATGATGAACGGCTTGGTGTCGTAGGCGTCGATCTGGAAACCCGCGCCGTCGTCCATCGTGGGGTTGGCCGGGCCGCGGACGGCATTGCGCCCAAGGCTCTTGGCCTCGGCCTCCACGGCCGCGAAGAGCGACTGCGCGACCTCCTCGTCCTCGGCCTCGAAGAAGCCGAAGAACACCAGGTTGTCGCCGAACTGTTCGTTGTGGGCGTCATTGTCGACGCAGGCGATCCGACCCACCAGCTTGCCGTCACGCACGGCCAGGTATGGCGTGATGCGGCCGTGCTCGAAAAACGGGTTCTTGTTTGGGTTGAGCTTGTCGAACTCCCCCATGCGCAACGGCGGCACGAACGTAGGGTCGCCTCGATACTTGTCGTACACGTAATCGACGAAGCGGCGAAGGTCGCGCTTCGTCGCGACCTTGATGGTCTCGACCATATGCATCACCTCGTATTCGGGTGTCAGATTACACCAAGGCCCTTGCCGACCTTCTCGAATGCAGCGAGGAGACGCTCGAGCTGCTCGTCGGTGTGGTTGGCGTTGACGCTCGTGCGGATGATCGCCTGCCCCTGTGGCACGCCCGGTGGCAGGGCCGGCGTTGTGAACACGCCTGCGTCCCACAAGCCCTTCCAGAAGGCCAGCGTGCGATCGTCCTCGCCCACCAGAACCGGCACGATCGGCGTCTCAGATCCGAGCGTGTCGAAGCCGAGGTTCTGCATGCCGTTGCGGAATCGCTCGACGTTGTGCCACAGCCGCTCGCGATGCTGGCTCTCGCCTTCCATGATGTCGAGCGCGCTCAGGGCCGCAGCCATCTGCATGGCGGGCAGCGCCGCCGTGAAGATGAAGGGTCGGGCGTGATGCTTGACGAACTGCACGACCTTGCGCTCGCCGGCCATGAAGCCGCCGACGCTGGCGAACGACTTGGAGAAGGTGCCGATGACGACGTCGACCTCGTCCATCAGGCCGAAGTGCTCGCCACTGCCGCGGCCTGTGGCACCGAGCACGCCCGTCGCGTGCGCGTCGTCGATGATCAGGCGCGCGCCGTAGCGGTGCTTCAGCTCGACCAGCCCGGGTAGATCGACGATGTGGCCGCTCATGGAGAACACGCCGTCGGACACGATGATGCGTCCGCCGGGCCGGTTGGCGTCGGCGCGCAGGAGCCGGTCGAGCTCATCGAGGTCGTTGTGAGCGTACTTGCGGAGCGTCGCGAAGGACAGCCGCGCTGCGTCGTAGAGCGACGCATGATTCTCGCGATCGTAGTAGAGGATGTCGTGCCGCCCGGCCAGCGCGGCCACCACCGACAGGCAGCCCAGGTAGCCGGCGCTGAAGGTGAGCGCGGCCTCCTTGTCGAGGAACGCTGCCAGGCGCCCCTCCAGCGTTTCGTGGAGCGTGAGCGTGCCAGTGAGGAAGCGCGAGCCCGTACAGCTCGTGCCGAAGGTGTCGAGCGCGGCACGGGCCGCCTGCTTGAGGCGGTCGTCCTGCGTCAGCCCCAGGTAGTCGTTGGAGCCGGTGATCACCATCTCCCGGCCGTTCGCGAGCACGGTGCCGCCGTGCTGGGCCGCGATGGGCTTGAAGTAAGGGTGGAGGCCCGACGCCTCGGCGAGCTCCGCGCGGTTGAAGCTGTGCGCCTTGGCGAAGGCGTCGCGGGAGGCGGCCGGGGCTGCCTGTGCGCCGTCGTCGTTCGCGGAATTGTGGCGGGTGTCGAGGGCCTCTGACAAGTCGTCCTCCATCGCGGCAGACAGCGAATTGCGACACTCACTATAGCATCGCATCGCTACGTCGCCGCCGCGTACACGTGCTCGCCACACCCTACGCAATGTCGCTACCGGGCGCAAGCCAGGTTTCCACCTCGACGCGCCGGGGACCGGAAATCGCGCGGCAACGGCCCGGGATGTGTCGGCGGGTGTGACCCAACCGATGGCCCGGTGCTCGAGTGCCGCGCTATACTCGCGTCGTGGCGGTCACAATCAACGTGTTGAGCAGGGCTGAAGGAGCGGAAGGATGAGCACACTGGACCTGACGTCGCCCGGTGCCTTGACGCGTCCCGCCGAGGCCTCGGATGCCAACCTGGTTCACCGGCTCTACGAGAAGACGCCCAGCTACTTCGACGTCATCTCGATCCCCGTTCCGACGCTGGCCGAGGTGAAGACCGACCTCGAGACGGCGACCCGTGACCCGAGGCGATTCACGGAGCTCGTGTTGCGACCGCCGCGTCGGCAGGTGCCGCCCGACGACGCACTGATCGATCCGCGCAGCGGGCGTCAGGTGGTCGGCTATCTCGACTACAAGCTCGACTACCCGGTCGCCGGCGATGCCACCGTGAACCTTCTTCTCGTCGAGGGTGACGTACAGGGGCGAGGCATAGGCAGCGCCAGCGTTCGAGACCTGGAGCGCCGCCTGCATGGGCGAGTGCGCCGCGTGCTGGCCAGCATCTACGGGCAGAACCCGCGCGCGCGCCGCTTCTGGGAGAGCCTCGGCTACGCGTTCGCGATCGACGCCAAACCCGTACTCGACTGGTACGCCAAGAAGCTGGCGTGAGCCGGAGGCGGCCCGTGGTGGCCGCCGCCGACGCGTGTGAGCCGGCGGCGCGGCTGCGTTCGCAGGGCGCGTGCCTGCCAGCGGTGTATCCTTTCCGCCATGAAGCATGTCGTGAGCGTGTCGCTCGGATCGACCGCCCGGGACACCGACCAGGTGGTGAGCATCCTCGGCGAGGAGGTGCACCTGGAGCGGCGAGGCACCCAGGGCGACTTCGCGGCTGCCGCCAGGCTCATCGGGGAGCTGGACGGCCACATCGACGCGATCGGGCTTGGCGGCATCGATCTGTTCCTGCCTGTCGGCTCGCGTCGCTACTACTTCCGGGACGCGCGCCGATTGGCGGCCGCGGCGCACCGCACGCCCGTGGTGTGCGGCGCGGGCCTCAAGAACAGCCTGGAGCGTGCCATGGTGAGCGCCCTCGGCGAGCGTACGTCGTGGCAGGGGCGCAAGGTCCTGATGGTCTCCGCGCTCGATCGCTTCGGCATGGCCGAGGAGCTGGCCGACCGTGGTGCCCAGGTGCTCTTCGGCGATTTCATCTTCTCGCTGGGGCTGCCCATTCCGCTGTACCGTCTCGCCACGCTGCACGCCCTTGCGACGGTGCTCTTGCCCGTGTTCGTGCAATTGCCCTTCCGCTGGCTTTACCCGGTGGGCTCGTCGCAGGAGAGCGAGCAGACCACCGAGCGTTTCGCCCGCTACTACGGCTGGGCGGACGTCATCGCCGGCGACTGGCACTACATCCGGCGCTACGCGCCGAGCGACCTGCAGGGCAAGGTGGTGCTCACCAACACCACCACCCCCGCCGACGTGGCGTTCCTGAGGGCGCGCGGCGTGCGGACGCTGATCACCACCACGCCGCGGTTCGACGGCCGCAGCGTGGGTACGAACCTGCTCGAGGCGGCCTTCGTGGCCATCGCCGGCGAAGGTCGCGAGCTGCCGGCCGAGCGCTACCGCGAGATGATCGAACGGGCAGGGCTCGAGCCCTCGGTCGTGGAGCTCGTCGGCTGAGCGAAGGCGGCGGGGAGCCGCTTCCCTCACGCTCGCCACGGGCGGCGGCGCGTGGGCGGGTGCTACACTGTGCATCGTCTTGAAGTTCCGCGAGCGCGTGCCGTCCCTCACGTCCTGGCGCGCGCCGTGATGCGTCGGAGGCTTGTGGATGATCAGTGTGACGGACCTGCGAAACGGGACCAAGGTGGAGATGGACGGCGGTCTGTGGGAGTGTCTCGACTACCAGCATCAGAAGATCGGCCGGGGCGGCGCGAAGGTGCTGGGCAAGTTCCGTAGCTTGGAGACCGGCTCCATCGTCGAGCGCACCTTCAACGCCACCGAGAAGCTACAGGACATCTTCATCGATTACCGCCAGATGCAGTTCCTGTTCGCTGACGGTGACCAGTTCACGTTCATGGATCTCGAGACCTTCGAGCAGCCGGTCCTGAGCCGCGAGCAGATCGGTGAGGCCGCGCGCTTTCTGAAGCCGAACCTGGAGGTAATGGTGGACTATTACCAGGGCAGGCCGCTGAAGGTAACCTTGCCCAACATGGTCGAGCTGGAGATCACGCAGACCGACCCGGGCGTGAGGGGGGACACCGTCTCGGGAGGCACCAAGCCCGCCCTGCTGGAGTCGGGCGCGACCGTCAATGTGCCGCTGTTCATCGAGCAGGGCGAGGTGATCCGCGTCGACACGCGCAGCGGTGAGTATCTGGGGCGCGCGTGATGGACATCAAGGACATCAAGCGGCTGCTCGATGCCCTCGCGGCCTCGGAGGTGCGCGAGTTCAGCTACGAGACCGAGGAGTACAAGCTGAACGTCAAACGCGGGCCCGAGCCGGTGCCGATGCCGCCGCCCCAGGCCTACGCAGTGGCGACGCAGCCGGGCGGACCGCAGGCGCCGACGGCGCCCGAGTCGGGCGCTTCCGCGGTGTCCGCGGCCGAGGCGGCCGCCGCAGAGGACGCCGCCGCGCCGCCCTCTCACTGGATAGAGGTGACGGCTCCGATCGTGGGCACCTTCTACGCCTCGCCGGCCCCGGACGCGCCCGCCTACGTGAAGGCGGGTGACCGTGTCGAGCCCGGCACCGTGCTGTGCATCATCGAGGCGATGAAGCTGATGAACGAGATCGAGGCTGAAGCGTCCGGGGTGGTGCGCGAGATCCTGGTGCGCAACGAAGAGCCCGTCGAGTACGGGCAGGTGCTGTTCCGCATCGAGCCGGGCTGAGGCTCGGTCCAGGGCGCCCGTGTTCAGGAAGATCCTGATCGCCAACCGCGGCGAGATCGCGCTGCGCGTGCTCCGCGCTGCTCGCGAGCTCGGCGTGCAGACGGTGGTCGTCTATTCGCAGGCCGACGAGAACTCGCTTCCAGTGCTGCTCGCCGATGAGGCCATCTGTATCGGGCCCCCGGTCGCGGCGAGCAGCTATCTGAACGTTCGCAACATCCTCTCGGCGGCGTTGATGACCGGGGCCGAGGCCATCCATCCCGGCTACGGGTTCCTGGCGGAAAACCCCGAGTTCGCCGAGAAGTGCGAGGAGCACAACCTGGTGTTCATCGGGCCCCGCGCGGAGACCATCCAGCGCATCGGGGACAAGGCGGCGGCGAGGCGGCTGGCGGAGGAGGCCGGTGTGCCCATCACGCCCGGCTCCGACCCCTTGAAGGACCTCGACGCGGCGCGCGCGTTCGCCGAGCGCATCGGCTTCCCGCTGATCCTCAAGGCGTCGGCTGGCGGTGGCGGCCGAGGCATGCGCGTGGTGCACAGCCAACACGATCTCGAGCGTCAGTTCGTGAACGCGCAGGAAGAGTCCCGGGCCGCCTTCGGGAGTCCCGAGCTGTACATGGAGAAGTACCTGGAGGAGCCCAAGCACATCGAGGTCCAGGTGTTCGGTGACGGTCAGGGCGAGGTCATCCACTTCTTCGAGCGCGACTGTTCCATCCAGCGCCGTTACCAGAAGATGCTCGAGGAGGCGCCCAGCATCGTCGACGACGATCTCCGCCGCCGGATCACCGTGGCGGCCGTGAGCCTGGCACGGCACATCGACTACCGAGGCGCCGGAACCTGCGAGTTCCTGGTCGACCGTGACGGCAACTTCTACTTCAGCGAGATGAACACTCGCATCCAGGTCGAGCACCCCACCACGGAGATGGTCACCCGCTTCGACCTCGTGCAGGAGCAGTTCCGCGTGGCGGCCGGGATGGGGCTGTCGGTGTCGCAGGAGGAGGTCACGGTGGAGGGGCATGCCATCGAGGTGCGCGTCACCGCCGAGGACCCCGATCACGACTTCCGCCCCTCGGCAGGCACGATCAGTGACGTGCACTGGCCCGGCGGCCCCGGCATCCGCGTGGACTCGCACGTGTACTCCGGCTACCGTATCCCCCCCGACTACGACAGCCTGATCGCCAAGATCATCGCCTGGGCGCCGAGCCGGCAGGAGGCGATCGCGCGGATGGAGCGGGCCCTCACCGAGACGGTGATCGAGGGCATCAAGACGACGGTGCCGTTCCATCTCAAGGTGCTCGACAACGCCTTCTTCCGCCGTGGCGCGGTCTACACCAACTTCATCGCCAGGAGGATGACGCCGTGACCGAAGGGGTCGATCTGGAGATCTCGCCGGACGTGCTGTATGGCATCGCTCATCTCGCGCTCGACGAGATCGAGGGCCTCAGGCCCATTCAGCCGCCTCCGCGGGTGGGAGAGATCCTGAGCGGGCGTCGCGCCAAGGGCATCCGGATCGATCGCGAGGGCACCGATGTCTTCGTCGAGCTCCGGGTGGCGGTGGCGTACGGCGTGGAGGTGCCGGAGGTGGCGGCCAAGGCGCAACGCGCCGTGCGCGAGGCGGTGGCGTCGATGACCGGCTTGAAGGTGGTGAGCGTCACCGTCAACGTGGAGAGCGTCGACGTGCCCGAGGAACCGCCAGGTGGCTAGACGCAGGGCCCGCGAGCTCGCCTTCCGCGCCCTGTTCCAGTCGGAGCGCGGCGGCACGCCGTTGCTGGAGGTGTGGCGACAGGTTCGCGAGGATGCCGTGGACGAGTCCGAATCCGAGGTCGACGACGCCTACGGCGATGCGCTCGACACCGCCACGCTCGAGTTCGCCGGGGAGCTGGTGACCGCCTATGCGCGCAATCGTGGGGCGATCGACGACGAGCTCGCCGAGCTGGTGAGCGGCTGGAGCTTCGGCCAGATGGCCCAGACAGACCTCAACGTGCTGCGCCTGGCGGCGACGGAGATGCGGTACGGGCCGGCGGGGCCGCCCGAGGTGGTGATCGAGATGGCGGTCCGGCTGGCCAAGAAGTTCGGCGGCGAGGAGTCAGGGCGCTTCGTGAACGGCGTTCTCGCCAAGCTCTATCGACGCTTGGCATCCGAGCGCGCGCCAGGGGAGACGAACGAGACGAGGTAGTCAGTGGCCGCGATCAGGCTCGACGGTAAGGTGGTTTCCTCCGCTGTGGCGGAGTCCCTCAAGACACGGGTGGCGGCGCTGGCCTACGCGCCGAAGCTGGTCTTCGTGAGGGCCGGCGAGGACCCGGCCAGCGCCTACTACGTGCGCTCGAAGGAGCGCATGGCGCGACGCGTCGGCGTGGTATCCGAAACGCATGCGCTGCCCGCGACGACGTCTCAGGCCGAGCTCGAGGACCTCGTGCGTGGGCTCGGCGTCGATCCCGAGGTCGACGGCATCCTGGTCCAACTGCCGCTCCCCGACGGGCTCGATTCCCAGTCGGTGCTCGACCTGATCGACCCCGACAAGGACGTCGACGGGCTGCATCCCGTGAACGTCGGCCGGCTGTGGACCGGCAGGCCCGCACTCGCGCCGGCCACGCCGCGCGGCCTCATCGCCCTTCTGGACCACTACGACGTGCCCATCGAGGGCCGCCACGTGGTGATAGTCGGTCGGTCCAACCTGGTGGGGCGCCCCGCCGCGGCGCTGTTCCAGCATCGCAACGCCACCGTCACCATGGCGCACTCACGCACCCGCGACCTAACCGTCGTGGTGCGTCAGGGCGACATCGTGGTGGCGGCGGCCGGCCGTGCGCGGATGATCACGAAGGCCATGGTCAAGCCAGGAGCGGCGGTGCTCGACGTGGGCATGACCCGCGAGGAGGCGGGGATCGTGGGGGACGTCTGCATGGACGTGGAGGAGGTCGCCGGCCACCTCACGCCCATGCCCGGCGGGACCGGTCTGATGACGGTCGCCATGGTCATCGACACCACGGTAGAGGCCGCCGTGCGCCGGCGCGGGAGCGGATGAACAGCGTCCTGAACAACACCTCGCTGATCACGGCACTGATCGCGACGGTGGCGGCCCAGCTCATCAAGGTGCTGCTGATCCTCATCACCGAGAAGCGCCTCGCTCTCGGCCGACTGCTGGAGACGGGCGGCATGCCGTCGTCGCACACCGCAGCGGTGACGGCACTGGCAACGTCGTTCGGACTCAAGCTGGGGTGGAGCAGCCCGGAGTTCGCCATCGCCACGGTCTTCGGCGGGATCGTCATGTATGACGCCACCGGCATCCGCCGGGCGGCGGGTGTCCAGGCCGAGCTGATCAACGACCTGGTGCAGGAGCTGGCGCACCTGTTCGACGAGGGCTTCCAGCCCCAGGCGCTCAAGACGCTGCTCGGTCACACCTACCCGCAGGTGCTCGTGGGGGCGCTGGTGGGTATCGGCACGGCGCTCCTGGTTTCGTTCTAGCCGTCGGCGGCGGCGCCGGACCGGCCGGGCGTCGGCGGGCGGTCAGCGCGGGCGACCACCGCCACCCGGACCCGGCGGGCGCCCGCACGCCGCAGCGCGGCCGCGCACGCCGCGGCGGTGGCGCCGGTGGTGAGCACGTCGTCGACGAGCAGCACGGAACGCCCCGCGGTACGAGCGGGCTCGGCGAGGAACGCGCCGGCGACGTTGGCGGCTCGAGCGGCCCTGCTCAGCCGCGCCTGCGGGAGCGTGGGCCGGCGGCGGGCCAGCAGCTGAAGGCAGGGCACGTCGAGCGCCGTTGCCAGCTCGCGCGCGAGCAGCGCGGCCTGGTTGTAACCGCGGTGACGCCGCCGCGCAGGGTGCAACGGTACCGGGCAGGCCACGTCGGGGCGCCATCCCAGGCGCGCTGCCTGCTCGGCCAGCGCGCGTCCGAGCCAGGGCGCGAGTCGGGTGGCGGCCTCGTACTTCAGCGCCCGCACCAGGCGGTCGAGGGGCTCCTCGTAGGCGCCGAGCCACAGGCAGTTGCCGACGTGCCCGGGGTGCATGGCTCGCGCACGGCAGGCGGCGCAGCAGCCGCTGGCGCCGGCGGCCCGCACGCCGCAGGCGGGGCAGGGGAACAGGCCCCCCAGGAGGGTGCCGAGCAACCGCCGGGCGGCCGCCGTCGGCCGGCCCCCCGCGGGTCCGCGCGGGCTCGTTACGAAGCGCGCCACGGCGCCAGGCTAGCGCCGGCGCGCCGCCGGCACGCCGGGGGCTGGGCACGAGCGCAGGTGCAGGCTCAGCGCGTGCGCTCGGTGACCGACCTGAGCAACGTCTGGAGGTCCGAGACCGCGGCGCGGCCCGGCAGCACCGTCAGCGCTTCCGAGACGGCCGCAAGGCCCTGACGGGCGCGCTCCTCGGCGACGGCCTGGGCGTTGGCCAGCGAGCCGTGGCGGCGGATGGCCGCCAGCAGCCAGGCGATATCGGCCGGGGTCTTGCCGGTGCGCGGCTTGGCCAGGATGTCGCGGGTACGGGCCCGCTCGTCGCCATCGGCGTGGGCCAGCAGGTGCGCCAGGATGAGCGTGCGCTTGCCTTCGTAGAGATCCCCCGCATGCTCCTTGCCGTAGCCGCCGTTCGCGTCCGGGAGCAGGTTCAGGACGTCGTCGCGGATCTGGAATGCGATGCCGAGGTCGATGCCGCCACGCTCGAACAGCGGCGACGGCGTCATGCCGGCACAGGCGGCTCCCAGCCGCAGCGGGCAGACCACGGTGTAGTACGCCGTCTTGCGGGTCACCATGGTGAAGTAGTCCTCTTCGCCGATGTCGAAACGGCCCTCGGCCACCCAGCTCAGGTCGAGGTGCTGCCCCTCGGCCGTGTGCAGGATCATCGACAGGAACTCGTGGAGGATGGCCTCCCGGTCCACGCCCCGTGCCGATGCTGCCGGCAGGGACATCAGCAGCCGCCACATCAGCACGTGTAGCGCGTCCCCCACGTTGATGGCGACGGGAGCGCCGGCCACACGGTGGAGGGCCGGTTGGCCACGACGTTGCTCGGAGTCGTCCTCGATGTCGTCGTGAACGAGCACCCAGTCCTGGAAGAGCTCCACCCCCGCGGCCGCCTTGAGGGCGGCGGCCTCGTCGCCGCCGTGCGCACGGGCCGACAGCACCACGACGCTGCCCCGCAGCATCTTGCCTTGCCGTTCCGGGTAGTCGCGCACGAGCTCCACGAAGCGGCGCAGCTCGGGTAGCGGGTGGCCGCTCGGTAGCGCGCTCAGCACGACCTGGCGTATCCGCGAGCCGAGATCGGAGGTAGGGCGGCTCACGACTTCACCCCTTCGCGCCTCGCCGCCGGGTGTTGCGTCGGCACGCATGCCGGGCCGGCGCGCCACGGTGAGTAGCCAACATCGTCTCGAGTATAGGCGCGGGCGAGGGGACCGTCCGGTCGAGGCCGCACGCTCGAGCCCACCCGATCGTGCCCGCCCGACCACGCTCGCGCCATGCCGGAGGTCTCGCAGGCGGAGACGGGCGAGCGAACCAGGCGGGCGGAAGGCGACGCCGCCCCGTCAGCTTCCCGGCCGGTTGCTCAGGGCCTGCGGATGCAGGCCTTGTAGTGGCCCGGGCTCACCTCTTCGAGCGGCGGCACCACATGCGCGCAATCGTCCACCGCGATCGGGCAACGGGTGCGGAACACACAGCCGGAGGGGGGGTTGATCGGGCTGGGGATGTCGCCCTGCAAGATGATCCTCTCGCGCTTGATGGTGGGGTCGGGGATGGGAACGGCGGAGAGCAGCGCCTCGGTATAGGGGTGCACGGGGTTGGCGTACAGGTCCTTGGAGGGCGCCACCTCCATGATGCGTCCCAGGTACATCACCACGACGCGGTCGCTGATGTACTCGACCACGCCGAGGTCGTGGGCGATGAACAGCAGCGTCAGGCCCAGGTCGTCCTTGAGGTCCTGGAGGAGGTTCACCACCTGCGCCTGGATGGAGACGTCGAGGGCCGACACCGGCTCGTCCGCCACGATGAACTGGGGGTCGACGGCGAGTGCCCGGGCGATGCCGATGCGCTGGCGCTGCCCGCCGGAGAACTCGTGAGGGTAGCGCCGCATGTGGTTCGGGGACAGGCCGACGCGCTCCAGGAGGTCGGCCACACGCTGCTCCTTGGTCTTTCCGCGCGCCAGGTTGTGGATGGTCATCGCCTCGCCGATGATGTCCCCCACCGACATGCGCGGGTTCAGGCTGGCGAACGGGTCCTGGAAGATGATCTGCATCTCCTTGCGGTACTCGCGCATGCGCGCCTTGGGCAGCTTGGCGATGTCGGTGCCGTTGAACAGCACCTCGCCCGCCGTCGGCTCGATCAGCCTGAGGATGCTGCGGCCGGCCGTGGTCTTGCCCGAACCGGACTCGCCCACCAGCCCCACGACCTCGCCCTTCTTGATGTCGAACGACACGTCCTCGACGGCCTTGACGTTCGCCACCACGCGCGAGAAGATGCCGCCTCGGATGGGGAAGTACTTGCGGAGGTTCTTGACCTCGAGCAGGTTGTCCTTGGCGTCGCGGAGCGCCTCGGACTCCACCCGGCTGGGCACGGTCATGCCACCATCTCCTGGGTGAGGTCGAGGTCCTTCCAGCGGATGCAGCGCACCATATGGCCGCCGCCGGTGTCCTCGAGCGACGGAACGGCCTCCTTGCAGGCATCGATCGCGAAGCGGCAGCGCGGGTGGAAGGCGCAGCCTTCCGGCAGGTACAGTGGGTTGGGGACGTTACCGGGGATGGCCTCGAGCCGCTCCTGATGCTCGGCTGCGCGGTCGACGCGCGGGATGGAGTTCATCAAGCCCAGCGTGTAGGGCATCTGCGGACGCGCGAAGATGTCGTTGACGTGGGCCTCCTCGACCGCACGCCCGGCGTACATCACCACCACGCGGTCGGCCATCTCAGAGATGACGCCGAGGTCGTGCGTGATGAACAGGATCGACATGCCGATCTCGCTCTGCAGCTTGCGCATGAGGTCGAGGATCTGCGCTTGGATGGTCACGTCCAGGGCGGTGGTGGGCTCGTCGGCGATCAGCAGCTTGGGCCCGCATGACAGCGCCATGGCGATCATGACGCGCTGACGCATGCCGCCCGACATCTGGTGAGGGTAGTTCCTGACGCGCTTGGCCGGCTCCGGGATGCCCACGAGATCGAGCATCTCGACGGCCAGGCGCATCGCCTCGCGGTTGCTCTTGCCCTGGTGCAGGACGATGGCCTCGGCGATCTGATCGCCCACCGTGTACACGGGGTTGAGGCTCGTCATCGGTTCCTGGAAGATCATCGAGATCTCGTTGCCGCGGATGCGGCGCATCTCGCGCTCGCTCTTGGTGACCAGGTCCTGGCCTTCGAAGAGCATCTGGCCCGAGGCGATGCGGCCGGGAGGGGTGGGGATGAGCCGCATCACCGACAGGCTGGTGACGGACTTGCCGGAGCCGGACTCGCCGACGACCCCGAGGGTCTCGCCGCGGTCGATGTGGAAGCTCACCCCATCGACGGCCTTGACGACACCCTCGTCGGTATCGAAGTAGGTCTTGAGGTCCTTGACCTCGAGCAGCCTCTCGGAACTAGGCATCAGCGCGTACACTCCTCACAGGGTTGGATTGTACCCGAATAGGCCGGGGAAGAACGGGATGCAAGGGCCGTCGCGGACGCGAAGTATCCAAGACGAGCCAGGACGCCGTGGCGCCCCGTGAAATACCCCCATTGAACTGGAAATACCCGGCCGGCCCGGAAGCCGATGCCCCGTCGCCGGAGGCCCGCAGTGCCTCGTTCACCTCGGCCACGCCCCGAAGCGGCGTAGGCGACGAACCGGTCTCAGCGAGAATATAGCGTGGTGGCGGGCAGGTCAAATGCCGCCGCTCGACCGGCCGGATGTTTCGCAGGGGGCGCGTCATCGCCGGCTCTTGGGGTCGAAGGCGTCGCGTAACCCGTCGCCTAGCAGGTTCCAGGTGAGCACCGCCAGGAAGATGGCAACCCCGGGCGTGAAGATCCACCAGCGCGAGGTCAGGCCGGTGACGCCGGCGAAGTTCTGCGCCGTGGAGAGCATCAGGCCCCAGCTCGTCGCGGGCGGCTGCACGCCCAGCCCGAAGAAGCTCAGCACCGATTCGGCGAGCGTATAGAGCGGGATCTGGAGCGACATCGACACGATGATGAACGACAGCGTCTGCGGCAGCAGGTGCCGCGTGATTACGCGCATGTTGCTCGCCCCCAGCGCCTTGGCCGCGACCGCGAAGTCGCGCTCGCGCAGGCTGAGCAGCTGGCCACGCACCGCGCGCGCGATGGTGCCCCAACCGATCACGGCGAGCGCCACGATGATCATCATGAACTGCGTGGTCGAGGGGAGGTGCAGGGGATAGAAGATGGCCGACAGGGTGAGCAGCAAGAACAGGTCTGGGATTGCCGACAGCGCCTCGACGAAGCGCAGGATGATCTCGTCGATCCAGCCCCCGTAGAACCCGGCCAGGCCGCCCATGAGCATGCCGATCACGATCGACACCAGGCTGGCGAGGATGCCGATGGTGAGGCTGATGCGGGCGCCGAACATGAGCTTGCCGAAGACGTCGGCGCCGAGGTCGTCGGTGCCCAGCAGGTGCACCTCGACCTGGTCGGAGGGGTCGGCCACGCCGAACAGGTGCAGCGTGGCCCAGCCGTGGATGCCGAGCACGCGCCGCAGCTGGACCGGGATGATGTTCACGGGGAAGGGGACGTAGCGGTCGCGGAGGCCGGTGCGGTGCACGAACAGCCTGAGCGGGTAGGCGTGCGCGGTGTCGACGGTCCACACCGAGGTGAAGGTCTTCATGTCGATCGACTTCTTCTCGCCGTAGACGTACGGCCAGGTCAGGTGTCCGTGGTCGAAGAAGTGGACGGCGGTGGGCGGCTCGAAGGTGGCGTTGGGGTTGATGTCGTGCTCGGGGTAGGGCGCGAAGAAGTCGGCGAACGCGGCCAGGAGGTACATGATCGCCAGGATGACCAGCGCCACGCGCGCCATGGGGTGCTTCTTGAACTGCTGCCACGCGATGTTCGTGAGGCTGGCGCCCTGCACGCTAGACGTGGCCGGCGCGCCGCGCTCGGAGGTCGGGGTGGTGGCCGCGTCCGCCATGTCAGTACCGGATCCTCGGGTCGATCATCGCCAGCGCCAGGTCGGACAGCAGGTTGCCGAGCATCAGGAGCAGCGTGACGATGGTCAGCAGCGCCATGACGACGTAGACGTCCTGGGCGAAGATGGCGCTGATGAGGAGCGGCGTGATGCCCGGCCAGCCGGTCACGAACTCCACGGATCCGGCGCCGGAGACCAGCGCGGGCAGGGCCGACCCGATGTACGCCACGATCACCAGGATGGCGTTTCGCATGGCGTGCTTGACGTTGACGGTGCGCTCCGGCAGGCCCTTGGAGCGGGCCGTGCGGATGTAGTCCTGGCTGAGGGTCTCGAGCATCTCGCCGCGCATGATGCGGCTGGTGAACGCCAGCGACGACAGCGTCACGACCGCCACCGGTCCGATCAAGTGCCAGCCGACGTTGATGATCTTGTGCCAGGTCGTGAAGTCGCTGAAGCCGGTGCTGGTCATGCCGCCCGTGGGCAACAGGAACCAGTGGAAGTGGTGGTACCACTGCACCGTGAACGCCAGCAGGATGAGCGCCAGGAAGAAGTTCGGCACCGCCAGCCCCAGCAGGCTGAACACGGTGAGCGCGCGGTCGGTCAGCGAGTACTTGTGCAGCGCCGAGTACATTCCGATGGGGATGGCGATGGCGAATGCCAGCAGGGTCGCCGGCAGCAGCAGCACCATGCTGTTGCGCATGAGCGGCAAGATGAGCGCGGTGACGCTGCCCTTGCTGGTCATGCTGGTGCCGAGGTTGAAGTGGAGCACCACGTTGCGCAGCCAGTACAGGTAGCGCAGGTACCAGGGATGGTCGAGCCCCAGCACCGCGCGGATGCGCGCGGCCTTGTTGGGGTCGACCTGGTCGAACGCGAACTGCGTCGCGAAGTCGCCTGGTGCCGCCTGGATGATCCCCCAGGCCACGAAGGTGGCGATCACGAAGGTTGGGATCAGGTTGAACAGGCGCCTGATGATGTAGGGAACCATCGCTCGGGAAGCCTCCGCGCGGTCTGTGTCGAGCACCAGCGGGGAAGCTGGCTAAGCCGTTCTCGGACGCCGACAGCGCATTCTAAGCCACGGCCGCCTTACGTGCGGGGCGGAAGTGACCGATAGCACGGGAGGGCCCATGAGGGCCCTCCCGATCGCGCGGCACATGGGCGCCGCTCAGCGCAGCGTGACCAGCTCGCGGAAGTTGCCCGGGTTGATGGGCGCCTGGATGCTGTTGGCGTCCATCGCCGACTTCGGCCATATGTTGCCGAGGTCGGTGTAGAAGCTGAACGCTTCGGTGATGAGCGGCGTGATGGGCAGCCACTGCCGCATGAGCGCGGCGCGCTTGTCGTAGATGTCCACGCGCTGCTGCTTGTTCAGCGTGCTGTTCATCTCCTGGCTGTACTGGCCCATCAGCACTTCCCAGGACTGCAGGTCCTTGACGCTCTTGTTCCAGGCGTTGAGGTTGCTGCCGGGGACCAGGCCGTTGACGAAACTGGGGTTGTCGACGTCGCCGCCGGACAGGCCCCAGATCTCTGCGTCATAGTTCACCGTGCGGCCCTTGGCGGGGTTGTAGTCGGCGCTGGTGCCCACGATCGAGTTGGCCCAGATCTGCGTGGACACCTCGCGCGGGTTCACCTTGACGCCGTAGGGCGCCAGCGTCTGAGCGATGACCTGCGCCTCCTGGCCGCGGCGGTTGTTGCCGCTGTTGAACTGCAGGTCGAACGCCGCCTTGCAGCCGGTGGTGGGGTTGGTGAGCACGCCGCTGGAGTCCTTCTGGGTGAAGCCGATGTTCTTGAGCAGCTGCACGGCCTGCTCGGGGTCGTGCGGCAGCGGCCCCAGCGCGGGGTCGTCGAAGGGCCTGGCGGCGGGCGTGCTGTTCCAGTCCTTGGCGGGGTAGCCGAGGCCCCCGACGGCGGCGTTCACCAGCGCCTGGCGGTCGATCATCATGCTGATGGCGCGCCGGAAGAACACGTTCTTGAACATGTCGGCCTTGCACTTGTCGGTGTTGTTGAAGTTGTAGGTGATGAAGTCGACGGCCGTGCTGGGGCCGATGTTGGCGTACAGCGTGCCGTGGATGTTGCTCTTGTTGATGGCGTCGTTCACGGCCTTGACCTGGTCGAGGTTGACCGGCCAGTAGAAGTCGGCCTGGCCGGTGATGACGCGGCTCAGCACCTGGTTCTCGTCCTTGACCAGGGTGGTCGTCCAGGCGTCGGGGCCGGGAACCGCCGAGCCGTCGGCCGCCTGGACCTCCTTGCCGTACTGCGGGTTCTTCTTGAAGGACACGCGCTCGCCGGGCCGGAACTCGGTGAGGATGTAGGGGCCGCCCGAGATGATCTTGCTGGGGTCGGTGTCGACGCCCCACAGCGCCTTGATGCCGGCGGCGCCCTTGGCCTGGTAGACCGGCATGAAGATGTGTGCCGGGACCAGGCCGTCGTTGGTGCAGTCCTTGACGGCGATGGCGTTGACCGCCGGGGTGGCGAGGGTCACCTCGTACTGGTACTTCCCGAGAATGGTGAGCGTGGACTTGTGGCCGCCCACCTCCGAGCACGAGTAGTTGTTCGACTCCACCTTGGGGTCGCCGATGATCGTCCAGGTGGCCTTGACGTCGTCGGTCGTCATCTCCACGCCGTCGGACCACTTCCAGCCCTGGCGCAGCGTGACGACCCACTGCTGGTCCTGCTTGAGGACCTTGATGTCCTTGGCCCAGTAGAGGTTGTAGCTGCCGTCGGGCTTCTGGTAGGAGCGGTTGCCCAGCCAGTCGCGGTAGACGGTGCCCGGCCCGGCGTACAGCCCGATGAGGACCGACTCCTGGATGCTCGAAGTCAGCACCGGGTTGAGCGTGGTGATGTCGCCGAACTGGGTCTCGTGGATGGTGCCGCCCTGCTTGAGGGTGGGGGCGTAGTCCTTCGGATAGGTGAACGTGTCGATCTGGGCCGATGCCGCGGCCACGAACAGGGCAGCGACGACGATGAGCAAGGTTCGCTTCACTCCATGACCTCCTCGAGATGTCGCGAATGGCTGGCCCACGACGACCCCCACAGGGACCGGCACATCCCTTGGACATTGCACGTACGCCGTAGCCTACCCGTTGGTCGGGGTCAGTTCAAGAGCACGCGACGTTGTGTGAGGCGAGTCCTGGCGCGCACTGAAGGGTTCCGCACCAGGCCGAGCAGCGGCCCCTTGGACCCCGCACGGCCCGCGCTCGCTCAGGCGCGCGGCACGACCTGGAGCGCGAGCGCCAGCAATCCCCAGATCACGCCCAGCCAGATGGTCATGCGATGGAGCCCTCCGGCCGTGCCGCCCATGCTCCCGAAGTCCCCGCCGCCGCCGCCGCCGCCGAGGACGTCACCCAGCCCCGACTGCTTCGGTTCCTGCATGAGGATGATGATGGTGACCAGCACGGAGTCGATCATGAACAGGCCGAATACGATCCAGAACATTCTTCCTCCAAGCGCGGGCCGGCGGCGCGCGTGGCGCCGGGCCGTGGGCGCTCATCCACGACGGGTGGTGCCGAGAGCGGGACTCGAACCCGCACGGGTTGCCCCGGTAGATTTTGAGTCTACTGCGTCTACCGATTCCGCCATCTCGGCCCGCGTGCGGCTGCTCGAGCCGCCCGCATCCAAGCCTACCGGGATGGTGGCGGGGCAGGCAAGGGCCGGCGGCGGCGCGCCGTCGTCTCGTCCGCCGCTGGCGCTCAGCCCTCGGCGATGTCGGCGAAGCCCTCGAGGCGCAGCAGCGCGTCCCCGAGCGTGTCGATCAACATCCCCAGGCTGCCGAGGGTGAACAACCACACGCCGGCGGTCTGGAGCGATCCGAAGAAGAAGAAGACGCTGCCGACGAAGAAGCAGGCGTTGCCGATGAGCCCCAGGCCGGTATGGATCCATGGGTAGTCCCCTGCGATCCGGCGGAGCGGCATCAGGTGTGGCAGGTTCATCAGCCGGCGGAATGGCGAGATCGACATGCTTCGGCCTCCTTCGGAGCGGCCGGGCGGGCGGCGCGCCACGCGGGACCTGCTCCGACCGGTCGATGGTAGAGTACGCCCGTCGCCAGGCGCCGACCCGCCGGTGCCAGGTGGGCCCGGTGGCTTCGTGCGGCGGGCTGCGATCCCAGGATGACCATGACCATCGCCGTTGTCCGTTTCCCAGGCAGCAATTGCGACGACGATGCGCGTCACGCCTTCGAGTTCGTGCTGGGGGCGCCGGTGCGCTACGTGTGGCACCGCGAGACGTCGCTGGGCGGCGCGGACGCCGTCGTGCTGCCCGGTGGCTTCAGCTACGGCGACTACCTGCGCGGCGGCGCGCTGGCCGCGCTATCTCCGATCATGGACACGGTGCGCCGCTTCGCGGAGCGCGGCGGTCCGGTGCTCGGCATCTGCAACGGCTGGCAGATCCTCACGGAAGCCCGCCTGCTGCCCGGCCAGCTGGCGCGCAACCCGTCGTTGCACTTCAAGTGCCAGGACGTGCACCTGCGCGTGGAGCGCGCCGACCTCGCCTTCACCGGGCGTTATCGGCCCGGTCAGGTGGTGCGCCTGCCCATCGCCCACAACGAGGGCCGCTTTTACGTCGACGACGAGACCCTGGCGAAGCTCGAGGACGACGGGCGGGTGGTCTTCCGTTACGTCGACGCCGCCGGTCGGCTCGCGCCCGACGCCAACCCCAACGGCAGCGTGAACGCCATCGCCGGCGTGGTGAACGAGCGCGGCAACGTGATGGGCATGATGCCTCACCCGGAGCGGGCGGTCGAGGGCCTGGTCGGCTCCACCGACGGCGCACTCCTGCTCCAAGGCGTGCTCGACAGCCTGGCGGAGGGCCGGACCACTGCATGAATGCGCTCGGCGCCTCGTCCGCGACAAGCTACGGGCATGGATGCTTCCGGGGGACGGTGGGGCGATGAGCATCCGCGAGCGGGCCACCAGCTTCGGCCTCAGCGACGAGGAGTTCGAGCTCGTCGCCGGGAGCCTCGGGCGTGAGCCCAACGCCCTGGAGGCGGGCGTGTTCGGCGCGCTGTGGAGCGAGCACTGCGGCTACAAGAACTCCAAGCCGCTGCTGAGGCGCCTTCCCACGTCGGGCCCGCAGGTCCTCCAGGGGCCGGGCGAGAATGCCGGCGTGGTGGACATCGGTGACGGCTGGGCGGTGGCGTTCAAGATGGAGAGCCACAACCACCCCAGCGCGGTGGAGCCGGTCCAGGGCGCCGCCACCGGCGTCGGTGGCATCCTGCGCGACATCTTCGCGATGGGCGCCAGGCCGGTGGCCGTGCTCGACTCGCTGCGCTTCGGCGACCCGGCGGAGGCCCGCAACCGCTACCTGCTCGCCGGCGTGGTCGAGGGCATCTCCTTGTACGGCAACGCCGTCGGCGTGCCCACCGTGGGCGGTGAGATCGGCTTCGACCCCTGCTACCAGGAGAACCCGCTGGTGAACGTGATGGCGCTGGGGTACTTGAGACACGACGAGCTCCAGCGCGGCACCGTGGGCGCGGTCGGCAACAGCGTCGTCTACGTCGGCTCCAAGACCGGACGTGACGGGTTGGGCGGCGCGGTCTTCGCGTCGGCGGACCTGAGCGAGGCGTCGGATGCCGATCGGCCGGCGGTGCAGGTCGGCGACCCGTTCATGGAGAAGCTGCTCCTCGAGGCCTGCCTGGAGGCGTACGCTCGCGGGCTCGTGGTGGGCGTGCAGGACATGGGTGCGGCCGGTCTGAGCAGCAGCGTGGCGGAGATGGCGCATCGGGCCGGCCTCGGCGTCGACCTCTACCTCGACCGGGTGCCTCGCCGCGAGCAGGGAATGAGCGCGCTAGAGGTGATGCTCTCGGAGTCGCAGGAGCGGATGCTGCTCACCGCCACCCCCGGACGCGAGGCAGAGCTGCTGGCGCTGCTCGAGCACTGGGAGCTGGACGCCCTCGAGGTGGGCACCGTGCGCGACCACGGCCGCCTCAGGTTGTTCGAAGGCCGGAAGCTGGTGGGCGACCTCCCGGTGAAGGCGCTCAACGAGCCGCCGACCTACACCCGCGAAGGCATCGAGGACGCGGAGGTCCGGGCCCTACGGCACGCCGATGTCGATGTCCCGGAGACGTCGGATCCAGCCGGCGCGCTGATGCGCTTGCTGGAGAGCCCGAGCATCGCCAGCAAGGAGTCCGTCTTCCGCCGCTACGATCACCAGGTCATGACCAACACGGTGGTGCTGCCGGGCCAGGCGGATGCCGCGGTGCTGCGCGTCAAGGGGAGCCCGCGCGGCGTTGCCGCCACGGTCGACTGCAACGCCCGCTACGTGCACCTCGATCCCCGGCTGGGTGCGGCGCATGCCGTGGCCGAGGCCGCCCGCAACCTCACCTGCGTCGGTGCCACCCCCCTGGGCGTCACCGACAACCTGAACTTCGGCAACCCCTACCTTCCCGAGGTCTACTACCAGCTCGAGCAGGCCGTGGCCGGCATCGCCGAGGCCTGCGAAGCGCTCGGCACGCCCGTAACCGGCGGCAACGTCAGCCTCTACAACCAGTACCGGGATGGCAGCGGCTACCGCGCCATCCACCCCACGCCGACCGTAGGCATGGTGGGGGTGCTTCCCGACGTGGCGCGGCACGCCACGCTGGCGCTCAAGCGCGACGGAGACGTGCTGCTGCTCGTTGGCGAGGCCGCCGGGAGCCTCGGCGCGAGCGAGATGCTGGCACGGCTGCACGGCCTGGAGGCCGGCGCGCCGCCGCCGCTGGACCTGGCCGTCGAGGCGGCGGTGCAGCGGGTGGTGCGCTCGCTCATCCAGGAGGGCGTGTGCGACACCGCGCACGACGTCTCCGACGGAGGGCTCGCGGTTGCGCTGGCGGAGATGGCGATCGCAGGCGAGCGCGGGCTGGACGCCACGCTTCCCTCCGAGGCCGGCGTGCGCGACGACGCCCTGCTGTTCGGCGAGGCGCCGGCGCGCATCCTGATCGCTCTTCGCGGCGAGAGCGAGGCGGAGCATGCCCTCGAGCGATGCCGCGCCGCCGGCGTGAGCTGCCGGCGCCTCGGGGTCGGCGGCGGCGACGCGGTGCGCGTTCGGACGGCGCGCGGCGCCTTCTCGATGCCCGTGGTGAGCCTTCGGGCGGCCTACCACCGCCCGCTCTCGGAAGCGCTAGGCTGAGGGCAATGGACACGGCAGCCTGGGACATCCTCGGCGAGGACACGTTGCACGAGGAGTGCGGGGTCGTGGCGGTCCACCTGCCGAGGTCCGCCGACGTGGCGTCGCTGCTCCACCTCGGGCTGTTCGCGCTTCAGCACCGGGGTCAGGAGTCGTGCGGCATCTGCGTGGCGTCGGACGAGGACATCCGCATCGAGAAGGACATGGGCCTGGTGAGCGCCGTGTTCACCGAGGAGCGGCTGGGGGCCCTGCGCTTCCCCGGCGCGCGCACGGGCATCGCCCACACGCGCTACTCCACCACCGGCTCCAGCCTTCGCTTCAACGCCCAGCCGATCACCGTGCGCTCCAACAAGGGTCTGCTGGCGCTCGCCCACAACGGCAACTTCACCAACGCCAAGAGCATGCGCTCGCGCATGCTCGACGAGGGGGCGGTGTTCCAGACCACCAACGATAGCGAGGTGATGATCAACCTCATCGCGCGCTACAGCCACCTGAGCCTTCGCGATGCCACGGCCCGGGTCATGGGCGAGCTGGAAGGCGGGTTCTCGGTGGTGCTGATGGACCGGCACCGCATCCTTGGCTTGCGCGACGCCCATGGCGTGCGCCCGCTGGTCATCGGCGAGGTGGATGGAGGCTACGTCTTCGCCTCCGAGCCATCGGCGCTTCACGTGATGGACGCCACCTTCGTGCGCGACGTGCGTCCGGGTGAGCTGGTGGTGGCGGACGACGAGGGGCTCCACAGCTATCAGGTGCTGTCTCCCGAGGCCACGCCGTGTGCCTTCGAGTGGATCTACTTCGCCCGGGGCGACTCGGTGCTGGACGGGGTGGAGGTGCACGCGGCACGCGTGCGCATGGGCGAGGTGCTTGCCGACGAGGCGCCCGTGCCGGCCGACATCGTGGTGGGCGTGCCGGACTCGGGGCTGGCGGCCGCCATCGGTTACGCGCGCGCGTCGCGCATCCCCTTCGACATGGGCCTGTACAAGTCGCCGTACGCCGGCCGGACCTTCATCAACCCCACGCAACGCCTGCGGGACCAGAAGGTGAGGCTCAAGCTGGCGCCGATCCCTGCGGTGCAGGGCAAACGCGTGGTGCTGGTGGACGACTCCATCGTTCGGGGCACCACCTCCGGGCGGATCGTGCAGCTGCTTCGCGACTCCGGCGCCACCGCAGTGCACTTCCGCGTGTCCAGCCCGCCCATCCGCTTCCCCTGCTACTACGGCATCGACACCGCGGCGCGCAAGGAGCTGGCAGCAGCGACGATGAGCGTGGAGGAGATCCGCCAGCGCATCGGTGCCGACACCCTGCACTTCCTCTCCGAGAAGGGCCTGGCCCGCGCCATCGCCCTCCAGCGCACGTGCCTGGCCTGCTTCAACGGCGTCTACGTCGCCGGCCACCCGGGCGAGGAGGCGGAGAAGGACGGCCTGGCGCGCGGCGACGAGCACCTGGAAGTCACGCCGTCCTGAGGTCCGGGGCCGGGCCAGGGTCTAGTTCGCGCGGGTCCGATCCGTCAACGCCAGCCACGCGAACCTGAACAGACTGGGGATGCGGTGCCAGCGGCCGGGATCGAGGCCGACGCGGAGCAGCCACTCCACGCCGAGCCGGCTGCTCCACGCCGGCATCCGCCTCACCCTGCCGGCGAGCACGTCGAGCGAACCTCCGACGCCGATGGCGACCAGCGGTCCGAGCGCGGCGCGGTTCTCGAACAGGAAGCGCTCCTGACCCGGGCCGAGGCCGGCGAGGAGGAGCTGGGCGCCGCTGCCCGCCACCTCGGCGCACACCGCGGGGACCTCGGCGGGTCGCGCGAAGTAGCCGTGCCGGAACCCCGCCACGTGACAGCCGTAGCGGTCCGACGCTGTCCTGGCCGCGGCTTCCGCCACACCGGGACGACCTCCCAGGAAGAACACGCTCACGTCCGCTCCGCCCCGGCGGAGCGTCTCGGCCACCAGGTCGACTCCCGGCACCCTGGCCGGCAGCGGCGTTCCGCGCAGGCGCGCGGCGAGGGCGATGCCCACGCCATCGGCGACGCTCAGGTCGGCCGCCTGCAGGGCCCAGCGCAACGCCGGGTCGGCGCGCGCTCCCACCACGATCTCCGGGTTGAGGGTCACCACCAGGCGATAGCCGCCCGCGCGTGCGGCATCGAGCACCCAAGCGGCCGCCTCCGGCAGGGTGACGGCGTCTACGGGCAGGTCGAGCAGCCAGCGACGCGCGCCGGCGTGCCCGGCCATCAGCTCGGTCGGGAGGCGGGAGCGAACAGGTACAGCGGCGCGCTGCCGGCGCCGGCTTGCTGGCCCACTAGCTGGGGCACGACGACGCTGGCGGACACCTGGGCGGCGAACGCCAGGTCGCGCTCCAGGCCCACCCGACGCAGCGCGTGGCCCGCGACCGACTGCCAGAGCGCCTCCATCGGGTCGGGGAAGGCCCGCAGCAGGCTCATGGCGAAGCGCGTCGCGCCGCTTCGCACCGCGCTCGGCAGCCTCTCGCCGAGGATGGCGGCAACCAGGCCGGCGCCAAGCGTGTCATCGAGGTCGGGCTCGCCTTCGAAGCCGCACGCCGCCAGCGCGATCGTCTCCTGCGCTTGCCGCGAGGCCGCCTCGGCGGCGGCCGCGGCGTTGTAGAGCGAGCCGAGCAGCACGCGCCTCGCGCCCGCCACGCGCGCCAACCAGCGGGGGGCGTTCTCGGACACCACCACCGCACGCTTGCCGGTGAAGTCGATGGCCGCGAGCTCGGCAGGCGAGTTGCCGTAGTTGAAGCCCTCCGGCGGCACCCCCTGGCGCTCCCCCAACAGCAGCCAGCCTTCTCGAGCGGCGCCGCGCGCGCTGCGCAGGCTGGGGGTCAGCGCCAGCGTGTCGATGCCACGCTCGAAGAGCAGCGGGGCCACGGTGGCGGCGCGCAGCACGTCGACGAGGACGACGACGTCCTGGTAGCTCTCGGCCGGGGTCAGATCGGTATGGATGCGCATACGTAGCAGGCGTTGTCGCAGCCGCACGCCGCGGCGGGATGCGCCGCGCAGGGCGCACGAACGGGATTCTACCACGCGGCCGGACGGGCTCCGGGCCCGGGGCGTGCGCGCTGCGCGACGCGGGGGGCCGGAGGCGGGGAGTAAGCTGGCGCGTGCCCAGCGACCAGTCGCCGCCGTCACCCACGAGCTTCCTGGATCGTTACCGCGCAGGACAGTTCACCGCTTTCTTCGACCTTCCCGCCGGTGACGTGGAGGCGGCCCTGGCGGTGCCGCGGGCCGTCGACCGCCGGACTCTGGCGGCTGCCATGCGCCGGAACGCCCGTCGGCTGGGGGCGCCGGACGCCGTGTTCCGCAGCCTCGACCGGCTCGAGCACCCGGCCTCGCGGGTGGTGGTGACCGGCCAGCAGACCGGTCTCCTGCTCGGCCCCGCCTACACGCTTTCCAAGGCCGTCACAGCGGTGCGCCTGGCGCAGCGGCTGGACCGCGAGGAGCGGCCGGTGGTGCCGGTGTTCTGGCTCGCCAGCCAGGATCACGACACCGCCGAGGTCGATCACGCGGTGCTGCTCGATGGCGATGAGCGCCTGCACAGCGTGAGCGTGGCGCTACCGCCCGAGGTGGCGGCGGGCCGCGCCCCGGTGACCTCCGCCATGCTCGACGCCGTGGCGCAAGGGCTGCGTGCGTTGAGCCCCGAGCCGCCCTTCAGGGAGGATGTCCTGCGCCTGGTCCGGGATACCGGCGAAGACGCGGAGAGCTTCGCCGACTGGTTCGCGGCGCTGCTCTACCGCCTGCTCGGGGACGCCGGACTGGCGCTGTTCGATCCCATGCAGGCCGATGCCGCGGTGCTCCTGCGGCCCGTGCTGGAGCGGGAGCTCGAGGCACCCGATGCCACCGTCGCGGAGGTCAACGCCGCGGGCAGGCGGCTCAAGCGCATGGGCTTCACGCCGCAGCTGGGACGCGGTGCGGAGGCGACGAACCTGTTCCTGGAGACCGTCGGCGAGCGCCCGCCGCGGCGGGTGCTGTTGAGGCACGAGGGCAGGAACTTCCGCCTGGAGGGGCGGGCGCTGTCCACGGCCGAGGTGCGTGCCAGGCTGGACGACGATCCGGCCGCCCTGACCCCCGCGGCCGGCCTCCGGCCGGTGGTGCAGGACGCCGTCCTGCCGACCGCCGTGGTGGTCCTCGGGCCGGGCGAGCTGCGTTACTTCGCGCAGCTTCGCGGAGTCTACGAACAGCACCGCGTGCCGATGCCGCTGGTGTGGCCGCGAGCCACCGCGACGGTGCTCGAGCCGCCCGCCGCGCGCCTGCTGGACAAGTACGGTCTCGACGTGGGCGCGTTCCAGGCCGACCCGGAGGGCTGCCTGGAACGGGTGGTGCTGGAGCGGAGCGGTCACGGCGAGCGTTTCCGCGCGGCCGCCGACGAGCTGGAGACGCTGATGGCGCGGCTGCTCCGCGAGGTGGCGGACATCGACGTCACCTTGCAGGGCACGGTCGAGCGGGGGCACGGCTATCTGGACGTCACGCTGGCGCGCTTGCGCGGCAAGACCGCTCTGGCGCTAGCGCGCCAAGACGACATCACCCGGCGGCAGTTCGCTCGACTGCGCAGCCATCTGTTGCCGCTGGGGCAGCCCGCCGAGCGCGTGCTGAGCCCGTTCAGCCACGTGCTGAAGTTCGGTCTCGAGCCGGTGGTGAGGGCCTACCTGTCGATCGGCCCGGAAGGCGACTTCGCCCTTCGGGTGTGACGGCCGGTGGCGCCGCCGGCGACGCGTCCCGCGACCCGAAGGCCGCGCGACCGAGCGCGGCCACGCTTGATGGCCGCGCCGCGCCGCGCCGCGAGCCCGGCCGCCGGTCGCCTGCCGCGCTCAGGAGCCGGTCTTCATGGAGTAGTTGGGTGCGTCCTTGGTGATCGTGACGTCGTGCGGGTGGGACTCGATGAGGCTCGCCTGGGTGATGGTGACGAAGCGCGCGTCGCGCTGCATGGCTGCCACGTCGGGCGCTCCGCAGTAGCCCATGGCCGAACGCAGGCCTCCCACCAGCTGGTAGAGCACGTCCTCTACCGGCCCCTTGTAGGCGACCATGCCCTCGATCCCTTCCGGGACGAGCTTCTTGGCGTCCTCCTGGAAGTAGCGATCGGCGCTGCCGCCCGACATGGCGCCGAGGCTGCCCATCCCCCGATACGCCTTGTAGCGCCGGCCGTCGCGCAGGATGTCCTCGCCGGGAGCCTCGCTCGTTCCCGCCAGCAGCGACCCCACCATCACGCAATCGGCGCCCGCCGCCAGCGCCTTGGGGACGTCTCCGCTGAACTTGATGCCGCCGTCGGCGATCAGCGGCACGCCCGCCTCCCGCGTCAGCTCGGAGATCGCCAGGATTGCGCTGAGCTGGGGCATGCCCACGCCCGTCACCACGCGGGTGGTGCAGATGCTGCCAGGGCCCACGCCCACCTTCACCGCATCCGCGCCGCGCTCGATGAGATCGCGGGCGGCGTCGGCGGTGGCGATGTTGCCCGCCACCACGTCCACCTCGAACGACTCCTTGAGGTAGGTGAGGGCATCCAGGATCCCCTGCGAGTGGCCGTGGGCGCTGTCGAGAACGAGCGCGTCCACGCCCGCCTCGACCAGTGCCGCGCTGCGCGCCTCCAGGTCCTGCGACACACCCACCGCGCCGGCCACGCGCAGCCGCCCGAGGGCGTCCTTGGCGGCGTTGGGGAACTCGAGCTTCTTCATGATGTCCTTGATGGTGATCAGGCCCCTCAACACGTTGTCTTCGTCTACGACCAGCAGCTTCTCGACCTTGTGGCTGCGCAGGATGTCGCGGGCCCTCTCCAGAGTGGTGCCCACCGGCACGGTGACCAGATCGGTGGAGGTCATCAGCTCCTCGACGCGCTTCGTGTAGTCGGTCTCGAAGCGCAGGTCGCGGTTGGTGAGGATTCCGACCAGGCGGCCGTCCGGCTCCACGATCGGCACGCCGCTGATTCGGTACTCGCTCATCAGGTGTTCGGCGTCGGCCAGCGTGGCGCCGCGTCCCAGGGTGATGGGGTCGACGATCATGCCCGACTCCGAGCGCTTGACCTTGCGGACGATCTCCGCCTGCGACTCCACGGCCATCTTCTTGTGGACCACGCCGATGCCGCCCTGACGCGCGATGGCGATGGCCATCTGGGTCTCCGTGACCGTGTCCATGGCGGCGGACACCACCGGGATCTGCACCTCGATGTGCCTCGAGAAGCGCGACGCCACCGAAACGTCCCGCGGCAGCACCGCCGAGCGCGCGGGCACCAGCAGGACGTCGTCGAACGTCAAGGCTTCAGCGATGATCTTGGACTGCCGCGTGCGTGCGCCGGCGACCGTTGACGGGGGCGATTTGCTCATGCTTCACCTCGAGCGAGGCCCCGGTGCGCCCGGAGCCGGCATTGGGCACAGTATAGATGAGGCGGCCGCCATGGGCCGCCCGGCTCAAAGGCGGGCGTCAGTCGCCGGGGCGGCAGAGGGCTGCGAACGGCTCCAGCCACTTGGCCGGGAGTCGCATCGCGCGGCCACTCGGGTCGGTCGGAACGTGCACGGTGGCGCCGGTGGCGATCAAGCTGTCGTCCGAGGCGCGCACCAGGCGGTACTCGAAGCGCAGCAAGCGGCTGCGCGCCGTCACCAGGCGCGTGGCGACGGTGATGAGATCGTCGAAGTGCGCTGCGGCGCGGTAGCTGAGCTCGAGGGCGGAGACCGCGAGCGAGATGCCGTCCGCTTCGACCTCGATGTAGGAGAGTCCCAGGCCGCGCATCCACTCCACCCGACCGGCCTCCATCCACACCGGGTAGACGGAGTGATGGGCGACGCCCATCTGATCGGTCTCGGCGAAGCGTACGCGCAGCTGCAGGGTCGGGTCGCTGAACGAAGCGTTGCCAGCTCTTGCCATGGGTCAGGATAACGCCGTCTCCGGCACCAATCCTTGCTGGTGCAGCACCTCGAGCACACGCCGGTCCACGGCGGACAGCGCCAGCTGCGGCAAGGACGCCAAGGGCCTGGCTTGGGCGCCGGCGGCGTCCAGCGCCGGGTGGTCGCAAGCGATCACCACCGGGACCAGCTCCAGGCGGAAGTGACTGTAGGCGTGGCGCACCGCTTGCAGGCACTGCCCGGGGACCGGCGCGGCCGCCAGCTGCGGGAAGCCCCACAGCCCGCCGAGCAGCGCATCTGGCGGGCGGCGCATAAGCCACACCTGCTCGTCGGCCAGCGCCACCAGGGCGAAGCGTCGCCGCTGGGGCGGCGGCCGCCGCGGGCGCGGTTTCGGGTAGCGCTCGGGCGCGCCTCGAGCCGCCGCGGCGCAGCCGCCGAGGAGGGGACAGCGATCACAGGCCGGCGCCCTGGGTGTGCACAGCAACGCTCCCAGCTCGATGAGCGCCTCGGCCAGCGGCGCGGGCTCGCCTTGCGCGGGTGGGCCGAGCAGCGTTCGCAGCGCCGCCTCGACCTCGCCGTCGCGCGGCAGGGCCGGCCAGGCATGGAGCCTGGCGGCGAGCCGGCGCACGTTGCCGTCGACCGCGATCGCAGGCTCGCCGAACGCCAGGGCGGCGATGGCAGCCGCCGTGTAGCGGCCAACTCCGGGCAGCGCCTCGAGCGCCGAGCGCTCCGACGGCAACGCGCCGCCGTGGCGCTCGAGCACCACGGCCGCCGCACGCTTGAGGTTGAGCGCGCGGCGGTAGTAGCCGAGCCCCTGCCACAGCAGCAGCACCTCGTCGTCGCTGGCGGCGGCGAGGACCTCGAGGTCGGGAAAGCGCTTCAGCCAGCGGCGGTAGTAGGGCACCGCCGTGGCCACCTGCGTCTGCTGGAGCATCACCTCGGCGACGAAAACGCGGTAGGGGTCGGCGCGCGCAGCCGCGGTCCGCCAGGGCAGCGCCCGTCCTCGGACGGCGAACCACTGGAGCAGTGCGCGGCGCATGCACCAGGCTACCCCCGTCGGCGTGAGCACAACCCGGCGATCCCGGGGCCGCCGCGGCAGCGGGTGCTAGACTCGCTTGGGAGCGCCTGGGTGGCTCACAGCCGAGACAAGTCGATCGGGGCGGAGTTTCACGCCCAAACGAAGTACCGTCGGGGCAACGTGCCGAGGGCCCGCTCGCGGGCGGCGCCGCCGTTCAAGGTCTACGCCAACCCGCGGGAGGTGGCGGCGCTGCCGGTGCCTCAGCTCAGGGGCGGCTCGGGACTGTGGACCGCCTTGTCGAGCGCTCGCGACGGCGTCGCCGAGGGCGGCAGGCTGAAGCAGGCGCAGCTCTCGCAGCTGCTATGGGGGGCGGCCGGGTTCACGTTCGGGCACGAGCGCACGCACCTGTCGGCGGCGGGCGTCTCCAGCCTCGAGACATACGTGGTTGCGCGTCAGGTGGAGGACCTCTTCGCCGGCATCTACCATTACAACCCGCGCGACCACACCCTCGAGCACCTGTCGACGGGCGACCCCACCGAGCGCCTCGCGGCCACGCTCGTCACGCCGATCGACGTCACCGCTCAGGCGGTGGCGCTGTGCTTCACCGGCATCTTCGCTCGGCACCGCGACGGTGGCAGCGGCCGGGCCCTCCGCTACCTGTGCCTGGACGTCGGCGCGGCGGCGCAGTCGGTGGTGTTGAGCTCGGCCGGCCTGGGCCTGGCGGCGGCGTTCATGGCGGAGTTCTACGACGACGAGCTGGCGGAGCTCCTGCAGGTAGACGGCCGCGGCGAGGTCCCGCTGGGCGTGGTCACGGTCGGCGCCTGACGGCACGCTTTCGAATCGAAACCATGCGACCATCTGGAGAGGGTATTCCCAGGTGGTGGGCGGCGCCCCTGCCGGGATGCTCGGCGGCGCGCGTTGGCCCCCTTCGAATCGTCATTCAGTCCCTTGGTCATCGTATTCTCCTGGCTTGACAGGAGTGTTGTCCGACCCGTAGGATGCTTCGCATGCGCTGAGGTGAGGGCAACGTCCCCACTACTCGCAGAGTTGAAGACTTACGGAACGAAGGCGTTGGCGGACGGGGCGCGCCGCGCGAGCCGCGAGCCCGTGGCACGAGGTGAGCATGGCACTGCGTGACTGGCACATCATCGACTCCACGCTCCGCGAGGGCGAGCAGTTCGCGCTCGGCAACTTCACGCTCCAGGACAAGATCGAGGTGGTGAAGCTGCTGGACGCTTTCGGCGTGGAGTTCATCGAGCTCACCACGCCGGTGGCGTCGCCGGCCTCGCGCCTGGCCTGCGAGACGATCGCCGGGCTGGGCCTGCGCGCGCGCATCCTGACCCACACGCGCGCCAACCTGCACGACGCCCGCGTGGCGGTGGAGTGCGGCGTCTACGGCGTCGACATTCTGTTCGCCACCTCTCGCGAGCTGGCCAGCAGCAGCCACGGCAAGAGCGTCGAAGAGATCATCGACTCGAGCCTGGCGGTGATCGACTACGTCAAGTCGCAGGACCGCAACGTGCGCTTCTCCTCCGAGGACACCTTCCGTTCCGACAAGCGCGATCTGCTCCGCGTCTACCAGGCGGCCGACAAGGCCGGCGTGGACCGCGTGGGGCTGGCCGACACGGTCGGTATCGCGACGCCGGCGCAGGTTCGGGAGCTGGTTGCGGACGTGCGGCACGCCGTGCACTGCGACATCGAGTTCCATGGCCACAACGACACCGGGTGCGCCATCGCCAACGCCTTCGAGGCGGTGCGCAGCGGCTGCACCCACGTCGACACGAGCGTGCTGGGAATCGGCGAGCGCAACGGCATCACGCCTCTTGGCGGCTTCCTGGCGCGCATGTTCACCCTCAACCCCGAGCGGCTGCAGGCGAAGTACGACCTCGAGCTGCTCCCCGAGCTCGACCGCATGATCTCGCGCATGACCGGTATCGACATCCCGTTCAACAACTACCTGACCGGCGCGTTCGCCTACAACCACAAGGCCGGCATGCACCTGAAGGCGATCTACGTGAACCCGGGCAGCTACGAGGCCATCCCGCCGCAGGCCTTCGGCGTGGACCGCCGCTTGCAGCTCGGCAGCCGCCTCACCGGGCGTCACGCCATCGCCGCACGTGCGCGCAACCTGGCCCTCGAGCTTTCGGATGAGGCCGTCCGTGACGTCACCCGCGAGATCAAGGCGCTTGCCGACGACGGCGACGTGCCGTTGGAGACGATCGACCGCATGCTCCTCGAGGCGTTCTCCCGGGAGTCCTCACAGGCGGCGGGGCGCTCGGCATGAGCGCCTCCGCCACCGGAGCCGCGGCCGTGACCGACGCGGGCGAGCGCTGGCCGACGACGCTGCCCGTGGAGCCCGGCATCGACCTCTCGGGGCTCACCCTCGCCGAGCGCATGCTGTCGGTCAAGGCCGGCAGGCGCGTGCGTGCCGGCGAGGTGGTGGTGGTGCCCGTCGACCAGGTGATGATGGTCGATTCCATCGCGCCCAGCGCGCTGGGCATCGTGGAGGACGAGCTCGGTGGGGTGATCCGACATCCCGAGCGGGTGTCGGTGGTCGTCGACCACGTGGCGCCGGCCTCGAACGTGCAGGTGGCGAGCACCCAGCAGCGCGTGCGGGCGGTGGCCCGGGCCAAGGGGTTGCGGCTGTTCGACGTCGGCCGCGGGATCTGCCACCAGGTGCTGATGGAGGAGGGGCTCGCCCGTCCCGGCTGGGTGGTGGTCGGGGCCGACTCGCACTCCACCACCTACGGCGCGGTGTGCGCCTTCGGCACCGGCATGGGCGCCACGGACATCGCGCTGGCCATGGTGACGGGGCGCACCTGGCTGAAGGTCCCGGAGACGGTGCGGGTGCGCCTGACAGGCGAGCGACCGCCGGGCCTGTCGGCCAAGGACGTGGCCCTCGAGATCGTCCGCCGGCTCACGGCCGACGGCGCCACCTATGCCAGCATCGAGATCCTCGGCGCCGAGGCGTTCGGCCCGGGCGAGCGCATGACCCTGGCCAACCTGGCCGTGGAGGCGGGCGCCAAGGTGGGCCTGGTGGTTCCCGACGACGCGCTGCGGCGGAGGTACGAGGTGCCGCCGTGGTTGACGGTCGATGAGGGTGCCAGCGTGGCGCTGGAGGTGGCGGTGCCGCTGGCTGCACTCGGGCCCGTTGTGAGCGTGCCGTTCCAGGTCGACAACGTGCATCCCGTCGCCGATCACGTCGGCGTGCACGTCGACCAGGTCTTCGTGGGCACCTGCACCAACGGTCGCCTCGAGGATCTCCGCGAGGTCGTGCGCGTCCTGGACGGCAGACCGGTGGCCGAGGGCACCCGTTTGCTGGTCATCCCGGCCAGCAGTCGGGTCTTGCAGGACGCGCTTGCAGACGGCACCATCGCCGCCCTGGTGGCTGCCGGGGCCAGCATCGGTGTGCCCGGCTGCGGTCCCTGCATGGGGCGTCACATGGGCGTGTTGGCACCGGGCGAGGTGTGCGTCAGCACCAGCAATCGGAACTTCATGGGGCGCATGGGCAGCCCCGAAGCGCGCGTTTACCTGACGAGCCCCGCCGTGGCCGCGGCCTCGGCGGCGGCCGGCGTGCTGGCCATGCCGGAGACGGGGGTGAACCCGTGAGCGCACCGCACGCCGTGAACCGAGTCTGGCGCTTCGGTGACGCCGTCAATACCGACGACATCCTGCCGGGCAAGTACGCTCCCTTGATGGTGGGTGAGGACGTGTTCCACCGCTACGCCTTCGCGCACCTGCGACCCGAGTTCGCCGGCAGCGTGCGGCCCGGCGACGTGCTGGTTGGCGGCCGCAACTGGGGGCTGGGCTCGAGCCGCGAGTACGCGCCGCAGGCGCTGAAGGTGCTCGGCGTCGGCGCCATCGTGGCGCGGTCCTTCGCCCGCATCCACTACCGCAACCTGCTCAACCTCGGCATCCCCGCCTTCACCGCCGGGGACGTGGTGGACGCGCTGCAGGACGGCGACCGCGTGCGGCTGGAGCTGGCGCGCGGGCGGATCGTGCGCGTTTCCGACGGCGGTGAAGAGGAGGTCTTGGTGCTTCCGCCGGTGCCCGAGTTCCTGCGCGAGGTGTTGCGGGAGGGCTCGGTGCTGGCCTTCTTCAAGCGGCACGGGCGCTTCCCGGGAGAGAGCGAGGCGCCGCCGGAGCCGTGATCGACGTCGCGGCGACCTCCGCCGTCGGCCCGGGCGGAGGCGCGTTCTCAGCGAGACGGGCGACCCCGCGGGGGCCAGGAACCCCGCGCCACAAGGAGAACGATCGATGCAGACTTTCGAGACCCCCTACGGACGCGTGGACTTGGACCCCGCCAGCCTGACCCTCGGCGAGCTCGTGGTCACCGATGAGGGTGCCGAGCTCGAGGTGATCGGGCTCGACCCGGTGCGCTTCGAACCGGCGCCCGAGGAGGACGAGGACTGGGGCGAGTAGCTTGGCACGTGGCCGCTTCCCCGGGCGCATCGCCGTGGTCTACGACCGCCTGAGACCCGAGGAGCGCATGCTCTTCGAAGCCTTCGAGCGCGCCCTGGTGCCCTACGAGCAGGTGTACGCCCCGCACCAGGTGCTGGACTTCAGCGCCTTCGAGCCCTCGGCCTACGACGTCGTCATCGAACGGTGCTTGTCGCAGACGCGCGGGCTCGCGCTGAGCCGGGTCTACACCGCGGCCGGGGCGGAGGTGATCAACCGTCCAGAGGTGATCGAGACCTGCGGCGACAAGCTCGCGACCAACGCCGCGCTCGCGGCCGCGGGCGTGCCGACGCCGCGGACCGGCGTGGCGTTCACCGTGGAGGCGGTGCTGGAGCTCTGCGAGCGCTTCGGCTACCCGGTGGTGCTCAAGCCGGTGGTCGGCAGCTGGGGGCGGATGGTGTCGAAGCTGTCGGACCGCGACGCGGTGGAGGCGGTGCTCGAGCACAAGGAGATGCTCGGCGGCCCTCAGCACAAGGTGTTCTACGTCCAGGAGTTCGTGCCCAAGCCCGGCCGCGACATTCGTGCGTTCGTGGTCGGCGACGACGTGATCGCGGCCATCTACCGCGCCAGCGACCACTGGATCACCAATACGGCGCGGGGAGGGGCCGCCAGCAACTGTCCGCTGAGCGACGACCTGGTCGAGGTCGCGAGGGCCGCCGCAGGCGCCGTTGGAGGCGGCGTGCTGGCCGTCGACGTGGTCGAGTCCGAGCGGGGCCTGCTGGTGGTCGAGGTCAACCACACCATGGAGTTCCGCAACTCGGTGACGACGACCGGCGTGGACATCCCGGCGCGCGTGGTGGCGTACGCGGCGGCGCGTGTCGTGCCCGCCTGAGCCGCGGACGAGGGACGAGGACGAAGGGACGACCGCACCCCGGATAGAATGCCAGCCATGTCCTCCAGCACCCCCACCGCCGGCGACACACTGCGCGTCGCCATCCTGGGCGCGTCGGGCTACGCCGGCGGGGAGTTCCTCCGCCTCGCGCTCGGCCATCCCCGGCTGGAGGTCGTCCAGGTGACCAGCCAGCGCAACGCCGGGCTGCCCGTGCCGCTGGTGCATCCCAACCTGCGCGACGTGACCCGGCTCCGGTTCGTGCGCGCCGAGGAGCTCCAGGCGACCGACCTGCTGGTGTGCGGGCTGCCCCACAAGCGGCTCGCGGGGCAGATCGACGAGGTCGCGGCCAAGGCCGCGCGGATCCTGGACCTGTCGTCGGACTTCCGCTTGAAGGACGCCGCGGTCTACGAGCGCTACTACGGCGCGCCGCATCCGCGACCCGAGCTGCTGAGCAGCTTCGTGTACGGCAACCCCGAGCTGCATCGGGACGACCTGCCCGGCGCCACGCGTATCTCGGGGGCAGGATGCATCGCGACAGCGGGCATCCTGGCCATCTATCCCATGTTGCGCGCCGGCCTGGTAGCCCGGCGCGACATCGTGGTCGAGGCCAAGATCGGATCGAGCGCCGCAGGCAACCAGGCCTCGGCGTCGGGCCACCACCCCGAGCGCATGGGCGTGGTGCGGACCTACGCGCCCACCCGGCACCGACACACCGCCGAGATCGAGCAGGAGCTGCCGGGCGACGTGCGGGTGCACCTCACCGCCACCGCCGTCGAGCGGGTGCGGGGCATCCTTGCCACGGCGCACGTGTTCGTGCCCGACGGCACCAGCGAGCGCGACGTGGCCGCCGCCCTGCACGACGCGTACGACGACGAGCCCTTCGTCCGCATCGTCCAGGCGCGCAAGGGCATCCACCGCGTGCCGGACCCCAAGATCCTCGACGGCACCAACTGGGCCGACATCGGCTTCGAGCTCGACCCCGACAGCGGGCGCGTGGTGGTGATGACGGCGATCGACAACCTGGTCAAGGGCACCGCCGGACACGCCATCCAGGCGCTCAACCTGGCCATGGGCTGGGACGAGCGGCTGGGGCTCGGCTTCGCGGGGCTCCACCCATGAGAGCGGACGGCGACCGGCGCGCTCCGGAGGCGGACGCTCGGCGCGCGGCTGCGCGCGGCCGGGCACGGCCGCAGCGCCTCACGCCCGCCGAGGCGAGGCGCCTGCTCGCCGCCTACCACTTCCGCTCGCGGCCCGTGGAGGCCGTCTTCGAGCACCTCGGCAGCATCCAGTACGATCCCCTCAAGCCGCTGGGTTGCAACCCCGACCTGGTGCTGCAGGCCAGGGTGCCGGGTTACCGCGTGGACGGCTGGCAGCACGCCGCCTACCGGCGGCGTCGCGTGTACGACGCCTGGGACAAGCAGGTCTGCCTGACCTCGGTGCAGGACTGGCCGTACCGCCGCATCTACCATCGCCACTTCCGGAGGCAATGGGGCGAGCGCGTCCTGGACCGCTACGGCCAGGAGACGCGGCGCACACTCGCCGAGCTCGAGCGTCGCGGGCCGCTCGGCAGCCTCGACTTCGCCGACGAGCTCTTCGACGATCATCGCCCCGAGGCGGTGCGCGGCAGCTGGTACGGCGACAAGCTGGTGAAGCACCTGTTGCGGGGCCTGTGGATGAGCGGTGAGGTGGTCACCCACCACCGCGACAAGGGGCGCCACGTGTACGACCTGCCGCAGCGGGTGCTCCCCGAGAACGTGCTGGCGCGCGACGACCCCGGCGAGGACGCTAGCCTGCGCCACCTGCTGCGGTTGCGGGTCCGGGCGGCGGGCCTGCTCAGGCCGTCGGCCCCGAAGTCCGTGTGGTCCGTTCCCGTCGAGGGTGAGCGGCGGCGCGCCGTGCTGGGCGACCTGGTCGCCGAAGGCCGGCTGTTGGTGCTCGAGGTTGGCGGCGAGCGGTTCCTGGCCGTTCCCGACGCGCTGGCCGCGCTCGAGGAGCCCACCCCGCGCGGCATGCGTTTCGTGGCGCCGCTCGACGGACTCTTGTGGGACCGCGCCGGGGTCCAGCGCCTGTTCGACTTCGACTACGTGTGGGAGGTCTACAAGCCGGCGAGCCGGCGCCGTTGGGGCTACTACGTCCTGCCGGTGTGGTACCGAGGGCGGCTGGTTGCGCGCTTCGACTCACGCCTTCAGCGCGGCCGGCACGGACCCGTGTGGCGCGTGAGGCGCTTCGACTGGGAAGGGCGGCCCAGCGCCTCGGCGTTGTCCGCGCTGTCGGCGGCGGCACGGCGCTTCGTACGCTACCTGGAGGCCGACGGCGTCGAGGTCGGCGACGGGGTCGATGCGCCCACCCGCGCGGCGCTCAAGGGCGGGGTGGCGGCGTGAGCTCGTGGCGCCGCGGCGAGGTCGAGGTCGACACCGATCGGAGTCGGCTCGACCTGCCGATGATGCAGCGCTTCCTGACCGAGAGCTACTGGGCGTACGGACGCAGCCTCGCTGAGTTGGAGATCGCGGTCGACAACAGCCTGCCATTCGGACTCTACCTGTCGGGCCGGCAGGTCGGCTTCGCGCGGGTGGTCAGCGACCGGCTCACCTTCGCCTACCTGGCCGACGTGTTCGTGCTGGAGCCCGAGCGCGGGCGGGGGCTGGGAACGTTCCTGATGGCATGCGTGCTGGAGCATCCGGATACGCGCACGGTCCGGTACTGGACGCTGTTCACGCGCGATGCGCAGGGGCTGTACCGGCGCTTCGGTTTCGCCGGGCTGGAGGGCGAGCGGCTGGCGCGCTTCATGATCCGCTACGGCGGGGCCCTCGGCGACACGCCCGCGGGGGCGCCGTCGTGAGTGCCGCCGGTCTGCTGGTCGTCAAGATCGGGGGTGCCGAGGGCATCGACTACGACGCGGTGTGCGACGACGTGGCCGGGCTGGTGAGCAAGGGCATGCGTCTGGTGCTGGTTCACGGCGGCAGCGCCGAGACCAACCGGCTGGCCGAGGCGCTCGGCCACCCACCCCGTTTCGTCACCAGCCCCAGCGGCTTCACCAGCCGCTACACCGACCGGGCGACGCTGGAGATCTTCGAGATGGCGTACTGCGGCAAGATGAACAAGGGTCTGGTGGAGCGCTTGCAGCGCCGCGGCGTCGACGCGGTGGGGCTCTCCGGCCTCGACGGCCGCATCTTCGAGGGGCGCCGCAAGGCCTCCGTCCGCAGCGTGGAGAACGGCAAGACGGTCATCTTGCGCGGCGACCACACCGGCACGGTCGACCGCGTCAACGTCGCGCTGCTGAGCATGCTGCTTGACCACGGCTATCTTCCGGTGCTCACGCCGCCTGGCGCGAGCGTGGACGGCGAGGCCGTCAACGTCGATGGTGACCGTGCCGCGGCGGCGGTGGCGGCGGGCCTCGAGGCCGACGCGCTGCTGCTGCTTTCGAACGTCCCGGGCCTGCTCCGCGACTTCCCCGACGAGGACAGCCTGGTCAGGGAGATCCCGGCGAGCGGCGTGGAGGCGTACCTGGAGCTGGCCGAGGGACGGATGAAGAAGAAGGTCCTGGGCGCAGCCGAGGCGGTGGCGAGCGGGGTCGGGCGCGTGGTCCTCGCCGACGCCCGCATTGCAGAGCCGGTCTCGCGCGCCCTGCGGGGCGAGGGGACCGTCATCGCCGGCCCCGTTGGCGATGCCGGCGCGGGTGCCGCCGGCAGGAAGGACGAGGGAGCATGACCGACACGACGCAGCACAAGCACGAGACCGTCACCTCGGCGCTGCTGGCGCGCGACGCCGTGCACCGTTCCGGGTTGTGGGAACCCGACGTGGTCTACGTTCGCGGCGACGGAGCGCTGCTGTACGACGCCGAGGGCCGCGAGTACATCGACTGCATGGCGGGGATCGCCGTGGCCAGCGTCGGTCACGCCAACCCGCGGTTGGCACGGGCGGTGGCGGAGCAGGCGGAGCGCCTCATCGTGTGCCCGCAGAACCTCGGCAACGACACGCGGACGGCGTTCGTGGACCGCCTGTTCGAGCACGTGAGGCCGCCGCTTCAGCGCGTGTTCTTCTGCAACTCGGGCAGCGAGGCCAACGAGGCCGCGCTGAAGTGGGCTCGGGCCGCCACCGGCCGGCGCCGCTTCGTGGCCGCCAAGCGCGGCTTCTCGGGCCGCACGCTGGGCGTGTTGCCGATGACCTGGGAGCCGAAGTACCGCGAGCCCTTCGGGCCGTACGGCATGGAAGTGACGTTCGTGCGCTACAACGACGCGGACGAGCTGCGCGCGGTGGTGGACGAGAGCGTCGCTGCCGTGCTCCTCGAGCCGGTGCAGGGCGAGGGCGGCATCCACCCCGCCGAGCCCGGTTACCTGGAGGCCGCGCGCGAGGTCAGCGCCGACGTCGGAGCCATGCTGGTGTTCGACGAGATCCAGTGCGGGGTGGGGCGTACAGGCACGTTCCTCGCCAGCGAGGCGTACGGGGTCGCGCCGGACATGGCCACGCTCGCCAAGGGCCTGGCCGGCGGCGTGCCGATCGGTGCCCTGCTCATGACCGAGAGCGTGGCCGCCGGCATGCCACGCGGCGGCCATGGCAGTACCTTCGGCGGCAACCCACTGGCCAGTGCCGCTGGGCTGGCCGTGCTGGACGAGATCGACGAGCGCGCCCTGATGCCGCGTGCGCGCAGCCTCGGCGACCGCCTGATGGCCGGCCTGCGCGATGTGGGTGGGGAGCGCGTGCGTGAGGTACGCGGCCGCGGGCTGATGATCGGGATGGAGCTCAAGGAGAAGGCCGCGCCGGTCATCGCTGCACTGCGCCGGGCCGGCGTGCTCACCATCGCCGGCGGCGCCACGGTGATCCGCTTCCTGCCGCCGCTGGTGATCGACGAAGGGCAGGTGGACGCCGTCATCGGGCGGGTGGCGGACGTGCTGCGCTCGTGAGCGCCGGGCTCGACGCCGTCGAGCTACTTCGCGAAGCGGTGGCCTGCCCGAGCCCGTCCGGGCAGGAGGCTCGCCTGGCGCGGCTGCTGGTCGAGCGCATGGCAGGCTTCGCCGACGAGGCCTTCGTCGACGCCGCGGGCAACGCCGTGGCGGTGTGGGGCGAGGGCCGCACGCGGGTCACCGTGCTCGGCCACATCGACACCGTGCCCGGCGACATCGCTGTACGCGTGGAGGAGGGCGAGCTCTTCGGGCGCGGCGCGGTCGATGCCAAGGGGAGCTTCTGTGCGGCGGTGGCCGCCGTGGCCGGGTTGCCGCCGGAGCTGCGCGGCCGCCTCAGCATCCGCCTGGTCGGTGCCGTGGAGGAGGAGGCGCCCAGCAGCAAGGGCGCGCGCTTCGCGGTGCAGACCTACGAGCCTCCGGATGTGCTCGTCATCGGCGAGCCGAGCGGCTGGGACGCCTACACGCTGGGCTACAAGGGGCGGCTGATGGCCCGCCTGGAGGCGCGGCGCCCCAACGCCCACTCGTCGCGTGACGACGCCACCGCGGCCGAGATCGCGGTCGAAGGCTACCGCCGTGTGCGGGCCTTCGTAGACGACGACGGCGCCACCGAGGCGCTGGACGGCGGCAGCCATGGTGGCTCCGATGGGCCGGCCGGCGCCGGGGCACGCGCCCAACGCGCCGGCCCCGCGAACGCCCGTGGCCGCTTCGACGCCCTCCAGCTCTCCCTGCAGGCGCTGGAGAGCGCGAACGACGGTCTGGAGCAGCACTGTGTCGCCACGTTCTCGTTCCGGCTGCCGCCCCGCTGGCCCCCGGATGCGCTGGCCGACCGGCTGAGGGCGCTGGAGCTTCCCGCCGGGACGACGCTCTCGTTCGGCGGCGGTGAGGCGGCGGTGAGGGCGGCGCGCGACTCGTCGGTGGCGCGGGCGTTCCGAGTGGCGATTCGTGCCGCCGGTGGGCGCCCGCGTGCCAAGGTCAAGACCGGTACCTCGGACATGAACGTGGTGGCGCCCCACTGGCCGGTGCCAACGCTCGCCTACGGGCCAGGCGACTCGGCGCTCGATCACACCCCCGACGAGCGCTTGAGCCTGGCGGAGTACGCGCGCGCGGTCATGGTTTGGCGCGGCGCGTTGGCCGAGCTCGGTGGCGTCGGGGCGAGCGCTTCCGGCTCATGAAGCGTTCATGCGTGTTCCTACTTTGTGCCGTCCTGGACGAAGTGCGCGCGTGAGGTTTCCGCCAGTGCCGGGCCCGGAGCGGGCCGTATACTGGACCACGTATGTTGAAGCTGGAGAGCGTCGCACTCGAGCTGCTGGAATACAAGGTGGCGGAGTATCGTTCCACCCACAGCGTCCGTGGTGGCCTCTCCGGGCTGTGGGAGCTGTACGCTCACCTCAACAACCAGACGAACGCCCTGTCCGAGGAGGAGCGTAGCCGCCTCGGGGCCATCTCCGAGAACCTGCAGACCCTCTCCGAGGCTCCCGAGACGCCGGCAACGTCGCTGCCCGACATCGATGCCTTGGTGCTGGGTGACGACGCCGCCGTGGAGCTGGTCGACGACGAGCCGGCGCTCGAGATCGCGGCCGCTGCCGCGGCCCCGGCGCCGCCCATGCAGAGCTCCGAGGTGCGTGAGGAACAGGCCGTGCTGCAGCAGTTGGCGCGGCGCGTGTGGTGGGATGAGGTGGACGAGTTCGTGTTGAAGGTCGCGGCCGGCTGGAGGGCCGAGCGCGAGCGCCAGACGGCACGCCTCATCTACGCCACGCTGCAGAACCTGCAGCGCAACAGCGCCCGCTCCACGTTCTCGCAGGACGTCAATCTGCGCGGCTTCCAGGTGCTCGAGCCCATCCCCGAGCTCAAGAACCCGCTGGTATCGCTTTCCGACCTCGACTCCCTGGCGGAGATCGTGCGCGAGCTGATCAACGTGATCATGACCCTGGGCAAGTCCGGCGGCGCCTACGCCGACCTCGAGGTGCGCGAGTCCAACGCGCTCGCGTACGTCCGGCAGGCGGCGGCCGCGGTGGCCGAGGACCCTTACGCCGGAAAGCTCTCGCTGGTGCCACACCAGGGCCCGAGCAGCAAGCAGCTCCGCCTGGCCATCCAGGAGATCGGCAAGGAGCGCTTGCCTGACGGCCAGCGCAGCGCGCATCGGCGTGAGCTCGAGAACCGCCTGGCGGAGACCCTGGCCCTGGAACGCAACCAGCGTCAGCTGTTCCAGCGTGACGTGCTGCAGTTCGCGGACCTGGTGCACGCCTTCTTCGAGCGCCTCGCGGACTACCTGCCCACCGCCGTGGGCGGACGTGCGAGCGGTCCCCAGCTCGAGGGCGGGGTGCTCTTCGCCGTCAACCCCGCGCTCCGGTGGGAGCGCGTGCCGCCGGGCACCACCTCCCTGACGGTCCACCTGATGGGGCCGGTGCGCTTCGAGCTCGCCGGGCACTCGGTGGCGGTGATGGGGTCCGGCACGATGCGCTCGCTGTTCGTCGACCAGCGCGAGGTGACGCTTCAGGGCCGGGTGGTGCTGGAGCTGGGCCACAGCCGGCTAAGCGTGTTCAACGAGGGCGACTACGTGCACTTCCGCTATCGCGACGAGGGCCGCTCCCTGGCCGTGCGGCTGAGCGAGGCGCTGGTGGTGCTGTTCGTGCTGGCCGATCGTCAGCGCGAGGACATCCTCGGCGTGCTCAAGGTCTTGACCAACTCCGTTCAGGGCGAGCCTCAGGACCTGGTGGCGCGCGCGGTGGCGCGGGCCAGCGCCGTGAGCGCACGGGCCCCCGATCGGCGGCACGCCGTCGACGGGCTGCTGCATGGTGCCTGCCGGGCGGCCGGCGTGACGCTCGAGGAGAACACCATGCTGGGGCTCGTGCAGCGCTTCGTCGACACCATGACCGTCGATCCCACCGACGTTGCCAAGGTGCTGGAGAGCGTGCACGGCGCGGAGACGGGCGTGCGCCAGCTCACCGGCGAGCCGCTCACGGTCGACATGGCCGGGCAGAAGGTGACCGTTCGGCAGTACCGCGGGCGAGGCAAGGAATCGCCCGAGAGCCTGGTGGCGATGCTCCCCGGTCAGGTGCTCGGCTCTTTCAGCGACTACCTGCTGGTCCCGCTCGGCAACGGCACGCTGGTTCTGGTTCGCGGTGAGCAGGAGCTGGCCGTGCTCCACTCGCCGGGCGTCGACATCGGCGGCAGCCATGCGCAGTAGCTCGTTTCCCGCGCGAGCTGGCGCGCCTGCGGCCGGCCGCCGGCGTGCAGGCGTCGGGAACGGCCCCGCGCCCAACGACGCGGCGGCGTAGGGGAGCGGCATGGCCCGGACGCTCGACGAAGCCACGATCCGTGACAAGCTCGGCCGGCTCGAAGGCTGGAGCCTGGCCGCGGGCAAGCTGCACAAGGCGTACACGTTCCCGGACTTCTCGGCGGCGTTCGGCTTCATGAGCCGAGTGGCGTTGCTGGCCGAGAAGCGCAACCACCACCCCGAGATTCGCAACAGCTACAGCTCCGTCGTGCTCGACCTCGTGACTCATGACGACGGTGGCGTCACCGACGCCGACTTCGAGTTGGCGGAAGCGATCGAAGCGCTCGCCTAGCCGCGCGTCAATTGCCGCCGGGAGCGCTCTTGGGCGTGCCGCCGGGGGCCGCACCGGCCGGCTCGGTGCTGGCCGGCGCCGCCGGTTGGGCGGCGGGTGTCGGCTGGGCGGCCGGTGCCGTCTGGGAGGGCGGAGAAAAGGTGTAGGCCGACGTCAGGAGTTGCAGGTCCTGAGCGTCCACCTGGCCGTCGGCGTTGAAGTCGGCCGGAAGGTTGACGCCCTGCGCGCCGAACGCCTGGCCGAACAGCACCAGGTCATAGAAGTCGACCGTGCCGTCGTGGTTCAGGTCCTCCGGGGCGAAGGTGTAACGGGCCCGGAGGCTGTCCACGTCGGAGCTGGTGGGGGTGGCGGGTTCGCCGGTCAGCGGCACGGCGAAGGCCATGACGCCGCCTGTGCCCTCGGGTAGGCCGAGCAGCACGCCCACCTCGTGCAGCAAGACCATGGGGTGGGCCGCGACGGCCGTGGGAGCCAGCTGCACCTGCGTGCCGGCCTGGCCGGGCACGTGCAGATCGATGGACAGGGTGTCGGGCCCGAGCAGGGCCGGGGCGGCGTAGCCGATACTCGACGGCGCGTTGCCGGCGATGCCGAGGGACACCAATTTGGGTGCCGCCGACTTCCAGGCAGCGATCGCCGAATCGAGATCGGTCGCCAGGTTGGCGGGCCCACCCAACGGCTCGACGGCGACGGTCCGCGTGGGTGTGGCCGCTGCCTGGCTGGTGGGCGCCTGGCTGGCGGGCGCCTGACCGGCTCCGCCCTGGCCGAGACCCAGTCCCGCCAGGCCCAGGAAGACGCTCAGGGTGAGCACCGCCACCGACCGACGCAACGCCGCGCGCGTGCGGGCCGTGTGCCCTTCGGTCGGAACGGGCGTGGCGCCTCTCACGGCGTGCCCGCCTTGGCCGCGAGCTGATGACGGATGGCCGCGACGATCTGGGCCAGCGAAGCGCCGGGGCCCCCGGCGCTGAGCTCCCCGTTGGCGTCGACGGACAGCGGGCGGCTGTCCTCGTCCACCACGCCGGCCGAGGTGACGCGCCACAGTCCCTGCCGGAAGCCGACGATGGGCGAGGCGTAGGACTGGTCGTAGGCGAACACGAGCACGGTCTCGCCGCTTTGGAAGTGCGGCATGCCACCGACGATCAACGCCGGCCCGCCGGCGGCGTCGCCACCCAGGAACGAAAGCTGCACCGGCCCGGTGGGGTTCCCCTTGCCATCGACCGGAACGCCCTCCAGTGCCGTGGCGACGTTGAAGCTCACGTCCGTCCAGGGCCGGCCAGCGCGGACCGTCACGCTGATGCTCGAGACGGTGCCGACGAAGACGATGTTGGCTTTGCCCAGCATCTGCGACGGCGTCAGCGCCAGGTACGTCGTCGCATGTGCCGCGCTCGCCGCCAGCGCCGCGATCGCCACGGCCACCGCCAGGCCGAGAACGCGGCCGCGGGCGCCGCGGCGCGCACGCGCCGGCCCGGACGGCGGGGGCGTCACGGTGTGCCTCCGGACTTGCTCGGGGCGGTGGTGGTGTCCGGAGCCGTGCCGGTTCCGGTGGTCCCAGCCTTCGGCACCGTCTTGCCCGGTTGCGCGCCCGTCGTGTTGTAGGCGTGCCCTCCGACCTCGACGTACTCGGTCTGGGCGGCGAGCGTGAGGGTGGCAGGACCGGCCACGGGCTCGAGCCGGAACTGGAAGAGGTCGACGCCGCCGTCGATCTGCGTGCCCAGCGGCACGATGGCGACCTGCAACTGGCCCTGGGATGCCTGCTGCAGTAGCGCCAGACCGGGCCTCGACGGCTGCACGCTGTTGCTCACCAGCTTGAAGGCGTTGGGGTCCCAACGCACCTGGGTGCGCAGCCCCTCGAGCTTGCGGGCGTTCACCAGCTGGACGTGCAACGTCACGGGCCGATCGACCTGGGTCGGCGGCGGGTTGAAGTCGAGCGTCGGTGGCGGAACCGTGGTGACCGCCAGCGTGTACTGCTGCACGGTAGTCGACAGGTTGGCGTCGGAGACCTGGATCGTGAAGGTGTACTGACCGGTCTGGCTCGGCATACCTCGCAGCGCGCCGCCCTGCAGCTCGATGCCGGCGGGGAGCTGGCCCTCGGCGAGCTTGAAGGTGTAGGGACGCAAGCCGCCGACGGCCTGCACCGCTTGATCGTAGGCCTCGCCCACGTAGGCGTCGGGCAGGCTGGTGCCCAGGATCCGCAGCACCTCGCCCGGCGTGGTCAGGCTGCTGGTGCAGCCGCTCAGCAGCCCCGCGGCCGCGGCGGCCAGCACCGTCAGGCGCAGGCACGCCGTCAAGCGCAGGCGACGCGTGCGCTGTGCGGCGGGCGGGGTCGACCCCTGCGGCTTTGGGCGTACCAGCATCGCGGTCCCAGCCTCCGTCCCTCGAGCGCGCGACCCGGATCCGGTCAGCGAATTGTACCTGCCGCCAGAGCCGTCGGCAATGAGAGCGGACCCGGCGCAGTGCCGATCGAAGCCGTCCCATGCGGGACGTCCAGGGTGGCGGCCGCATGCTAAGCTCCAAACGACCTTGATGAAGCGCGTGGGCCCTGCGGCCCGCGTGGCGGCGCCGCGTCCAGGGCCCGGGCCGGCGTGCCGGTTCCGGCCCCGGAGGGCGAGATCGTGAAGACACGCTTCGACAGCCCGATGCCGCCGCCTCCCGATATCCGGCGAGCACCGTGTCGCTTCCTGCACGTGTCCGTCGACGCGCGCCGGCGGTACGCCATCGAAGCGCGGCTGTTCGGGCTGAGCGGCCGTCTGATGCTCGGTGATGCCGGCCAGGCGCAGGAGCTGGCGTGGCGCATCAACCAGGTGCGCCGGGCCGACCGCTTTCCGGAGCTGGCCGTCGGCGGCGGCGAGCTCTACGCGGCCATTTTGCTGCATGAGCTCATGCATGCCCTGATCGCGGTCGTATCGGAACGAACCGCCAGCCGCCCCTTCGCAAACGCCCGCGAAGGGCTCGAGCGGGCGCTGGGGCGCAAACGCTTGGCGTCCACCCTGACCGCGTTCACGGCGCGCTTCCCGCCGCCGGCCGTGGCCGATGGGCGCGTCGACGCCGCGGCGCATGTCACGGACGCCGGCGACCGCGTGCCGAACGCCGAGATCGTGCTCGAGGAGGCGCTGCTGCTGAGGCTGGCCAACGCCAACGCGGCGATGGAGCGCCTGCAGGAGCTGTTCGACGATGCGCCGCTGCGTGCGCAGGAGGACTACACGCGCACGCTGGCGTTGCTCGAGGAGCGGCTCGAGGGCGTGTTCCTCGCTTCGGACGCCGGCGCTGCCGGCCGCGAGAGCCTCATGGCCCTGCTGTGGGCACCGCAGCGCGCCAGCCCCACCTCACTGGAGGGTCAACTGCGGGTGGTCGCCCGGCGCTGGGGGCCGCTGCTCGGAGAGCGCTATGCCGGGCTGCTGTCGCGCCTGCTGCGGTCCATCGACGTGCTTCGCGAGGAGCGTGTGCGCGGACCCGGGGGCCCGGGGCCGGCGCCGGTGCTGGACGCCGAGGCGCTGAGGCTCGCCGGCGAGCACGAGGCGTTCAGCCCCGACAGCGACTGGATGCCGCGCGTGGTGTTGATCGCAAAGAGCACCTACGTATGGCTGGCGCAGCTCCAACGGCGCTACGGGCGCGAGGTGCGGCGCCTCGATCAGATCCCCGACGAGGCGCTGGACGAGCTCGCGGAGCGAGGCTTCAACGGGCTGTGGCTGATCGGGTTGTGGGAGCGCAGCCAGGCCTCCCGCAGCATCAAGCAGCGGCGCGGTCAAGGCGCGGCACTGGCGAGTGCCTACGCGCTCTACGACTACGTGATCGCCGGCGACCTGGGTGGCGAGGCGGCGTTCCGCGAGCTGGAAGGGCGCGCCCGGCGCCGCGGCATCCGGCTGGCGGGCGACATGGTCCCCAACCACGTCGGCATCGACGGGCGCTGGGTCGCCGAGCACCCGGACTGGTTCTTGCAGCTCGATCATCCGCCGTACCCCGGCTACCGCTTCGACGGCCCCGACCTGTCGAGCGACCCGGCGATGGCGGTCGTCATCGAGGATCACTACTGGGACGACAGCGACGCCGCCGTGGTGTTCAAGCGCGTCGGCCGCTCCGACGGCGAGGTGCGCTTCATCTACCACGGTAACGACGGCACGTCCATGCCCTGGAACGACACCGCCCAGCTCGACTACCTGAATCCCGCGGTTCGCGAGGCGGTGATCCAGACGATCCTGCACGTGGCTCGCCTGGTGCCGATCATCCGCTTCGACGCGGCCATGACGCTCGCCAAGCGCCACATCCAGCGGTTGTGGTACCCGCCTCCCGGCGAGGGCGGCGCGATCCCTTCGCGCAGCGTGTACGGATCGTTGGAGGCCGCCGAGTTCGAACGCCGGATCCCCGTGGAGTTCTGGCGCGAAGTGGTCGATCGCGTCGCGGCGGAGGCGCCGGGGACGCTGTTGCTGGCCGAGGCGTTCTGGATGATGGAAGGCTACTTCGTGCGCACGTTGGGCATGCACAGGGTCTACAACAGCGCCTTCATGAACATGCTCAAGCGCGAGGAGAACGCCGACTACCGGCGCCTCGTCAAGAACGTCCTGGAGTTCGATCCCCGTATCCTGGGGCGCTTCGTCAACTTCATGAACAACCCTGACGAGGAGACGGCGATCGCGCAGTTCGGCGATGGCGACAAGTACTTCGGCGTGTGCGTTGTGATGGCGACGATGCCGGGCCTGCCGATGTTCGGCCACGGCCAGGTCGAGGGGTTCCGCGAGAAGTACGGCATGGAGTACCACGCGCCGACCTTCGATGAGGAGCCGGACCCTCGCATGCTCGAGCGCCATGGCCGCGAGATCGCGCCGCTCCTCAGGCACCGCGAGCGCTTCGCGGCGGCCGAGTCGTTCCGCCTGTTCGACGCCGTCGACGCTCACGGCAACGTCAACGAGGACGTGTACGCCTACAGCAACCGGGGCGGGGGAGCCGCCACGCTGGTGCTGTACAACAACCGCTACGCCCGCGCCAGCGGGGTGGTGCGCACGAGCGTGCCGTTCGCCGAGCCGTGGGCGGGCGGCGGCAGCCGCCGCGTGACGCTTCACCAGGCGCTCGGCCTGGAAGGAGGCGCGAACCGCTTCGCGCTTCTGCGCGAGGGGCTGCGCGGCCTGGAGTACCTGCTGCGTTCGGACCGGCTGATGCAAGACGGCCTGAGCTACGCCTTGAACGGCTTCCAGGCGCAGGTGTTCACGGACGTCCTGGAGGTGACCGACCGAGACGGCAGCTTCGCCGGCCTGCACGACGCCCTTGGCGGCGCCGGGGTGCCGGACGTGGAGCGCGCGCGCCTCGACTGGCTGCACCGCGACGTGCGCGAGCGCTTCGTGACGCTGCTGTCCGCGGCTCGGGACGGGGGCGAGGTGGAGGCGGCGGCGCTGGCCTTCGTTGCTGCTGCGCGGGCGCGCGGACCGCTCGTGGCCGCGACAACGGCCCGACACCGTGGTCGGTCGGCCGGTGCGGAGGGCGCCGTGGGCGATGGCGCCGCGGTGCTGGCGAGGCGGGTGGCGTCGGCGCTGATGCGTCGACCGCCGGCCCATAAGGGCGGTGCGCGGCGTGCGGACGGTGCCGGCCCGCCGGCCCGAGACGCGGTCGGTGCCGCGCTGGCGCGCCTCGACGCCGCCGGCTACGACGTCGCGGAGGCCGCCGCGCGCGGTGCGGGCGCGGCGGCGCGCGCGGCGCTGGCGCTCGCCGGCGTGGCGGGCGGCGCCGAGCGTTACGCTTCGCTTCGTCTCGCCGGTGCGCTCGAGGCGCAATTGGCGGCGGACGGCGTCGACGACGCGGCCGCCGCGGCCGACCTGCCGCCTGTGTTGTTGCGGCTGCTCGCTGTCGGCGACGGCGCGCTTCCCCTGGAGGCGGCGACGGTCCTGCGCTGGTTGCAGGACGACGATGCCGGCCGGGCGTTCCTCGGCGTGCACGATTACGGCGGCGAGCGTTGGTTCGTGCGCGAGCGCTTCCGGCTGCTCGTCGCCGCCGTGCTCACGCTCGCGGACGCGGCCGGCGCGAGCGCCGCCGCGGTGGCGCGGCTGGGCGATAGGCTGCGGCGCGCGGAGGAGGCGAGCGGTTACCGCTTCGATCGTCTCGAGGCGCTGCCGACCGCTGCGCGGGCGCCGCGCCCCGCCAAAGAGCGCTCCGCGCGTGGCGAGGCCGTGCGCAGCGAGGATGTGACTGGCGAGGCCGTCACTGGCGAACCTGTGACTGGCGAACCTGTGAAGAACGAACCTGCCGACAGCGAAACCGCAGAGAGCGATCCTGCCGGGACCGGCCGGGCCAAGCGCAGCGCCGCCACGAAGCGCGCCACTAGGGCGGCCCCTGCCAAAAAGGCCCCTGCCAAGAAGGGGACTGCCAAGAAGGGGACTGCCAAGAAGGGGACTGCCAAGAAGGGGACTGCCAAGAAGGGGACTGGCAAGAAGGGGACTGGCAAGAAGGGGACTGGCAAGAAGGGGACTGGCAAGAAGGGGACTGGCAGGAGCGGCGCTGTCAACAACGACCCTCAGGCGAAAGGCCCTTCCGAAGAGGGCTCTGCCAACGGGCGCCCTGCCAAGGAGGGGTCTGCCGGGCCGGGCCGGCGGACGCCCGGAGACGACCGGGGCGGGTCGGGGCGCACGCGCTCGGGCCGTGGCGGCGGCGAGAAGCGGGACGGCGCCGAGGGGGACTCCAAGGACTGAGGGCAGGGGACCGAGGCGCGCGTGGTGCTGCTCAGGCCTCGCGAGCGGCGGACAGCCGCCGGCTGCTCAGGTGCGTCAGCGCCAGGGCCAACGCATCGGACGCGTGGTGGTCGGCGGGCGAGCGCGTCATGCCCAGCAAGGCCCGCACCATGTACGTGACCTGGTCCTTGTGCGCCCGGCCGTTTCCGACCAGCGCCTGCTTCACCTGCATGGGGCCGTACTCGAAGACCGGGATGCCGCGCTCGGCCGCGGCCAGCAGCACCACGCCCACGGCCTGACCGACCTTGAACGCGACGTCGCGCTGACGGTGGAAGAATTGCCCTTCGATCGCCAGAGCCTGCGGTCGGTGCGCGTCGAGGAACGCTTCGGTGGCCCGTTTGAGCGTCAACAGGCGTTCGGCTTGCGGCTGCCGCGCGGGGGTGCGCACCACTTCGGACGCCAGCAGGCGCGCCTCGCGCCCCGCCTCCTCGACCGCGCCCAGGCCGAGGTTGGCGATGCCCGGGTCGATGCCGACCACACGAACGGTCTTCGCCTGCGACTGCGAGCGTGCTGCGCCGGCCACGCCGCCCCTCCCTGCGGAGCCTCAGTACTCCGCCAGGTACTGCTCGAGCTCCCACTTGTGGACGGTGATGCGGTACTCGTCGAACTCCGCCGTCTTGGCGCCGACGAAGTGCTGGAAGGCGTGTTCGCCGAGCGCCTCGACCATCGTGCGATCCCGCCTGAGGGCGACGATCGCCTCGCGCAAGGTGCCGGGAAGCTCCTTGATCTTGTGTCTACGTCGGTCGCGAACGCTCATCTCGAAGATGTTGCGCTGGATGGCGGGCGGCGGCACGAGGTCGCGCTCGATCCCGTCGCGGCCCGCCGCGAGCATGACCGCGAGCGCCAGGTAAGGGTTGCAGGACGGGTCGGGCATGCGCAGCTCGCTGCGGGTGCCCAGCCCGCGGCGCGCCGGAATGCGGATCATGGCGCTGCGGTTCGATGCCGACCAGGCGATGTTGGTGGGTGCCTCGAAGCCGGGCGTGAGGCGCTTGTAGCTGTTGACGAGCGGATTGGTGATCGCCACCATGCCCGAGGCGTGCTCCAGCAGCCCGGCGATCCAGTTGAGCGCGGTGTGCGACAGCTGGTACTCGGCCGACGCGTCGTAGAACGCGTTCTCGCCGTCCTTGAAGACCGAGAGATGGGTGTGCATGCCGGAGCCGTTGATGCCGCCGACCGGCTTCGGCATGAAGGTGGCGTGCAGCCCGTGGTTGAGCGCGATGCGCTTGACCACCGTTCGGAACGTCGCGATGGAGTCGGCGGTCCGCAGCGCCTCGTCGTACTTGAAGTCGATCTCGTGCTGGCCGGGAGCCACCTCGTGGTGGGCGGCCTCGATCTCGAAGCCCATCTCCACGAGCGCGTTGACCATGTCGCGCCGCGCCTCCTCGCCCAGGTCCACGGGCGCGAGGTCGAAGTAGCCGGCCCGATCGTGCGTGACCGTCGTCGGCGTGCCCTCGCTGTCGCGCAGGAAGAGGAAGAACTCGGGTTCCGGACCGACGTACATGTCATCGAAGCCGAGGGCCTTGAGGCGCTCGATCTGTCGCCGAAGGATGGTGCGCGGATCGCCGTCGAAGGGTGAGCCGTCGGGGAGCTTGATGTCGCAGATGAGGCGCGCGATACGACCCTGGGTCGTGCCCTCGATGATGTCGGGGAAGATCAGGAAGGTGTCGAAATCGGGCTCGAGGAGCATGTCGGACTCCTCGATGCGCGTGAAGCCCTGCACGGACGAGCCGTCGAACATGATCCCGCCCTCGAGCGCCTTGTCGAACTGCGAAGCGGGTACCTCGACGTTCTTGTTCTGGCCCAGGATGTCCGTGAACTGCAGGCGCAGGAAGCGCACGTGCTGGTCCTTGAGACGGTCCTGGATGTCGCTCTTGGTGATGGCCACACGCTTCCTCCTCGATGGAAATCGGCTGCCGGAGACGTGGCCCGGGCGACGGCCGGCCCCGTCCCCTCGCGAGACCCTACCATGCTGCTCCCGCCCGGCCATCTGCCGTCAGGCCCCCGGCGCACCGCGACGCCGCAGCCGGCGGCGGTCCAGCACAGCGCCCGCCCGGCCAGGGGCCGGACGGGCGCTCGGCAGACGACGGTCAGCTGTCGTAGTAGAGGTGGAACTCGTAGGGGTGAGGACGAAGACGCAGCTCTTCGAGCTCGTTCTCGGTCTTGTAGTCGATCCAGGTGCTGATGAGGTCGTCGGTGAACACGCCTCCGCGCGTGAGGAAGGCGTGGTCCCGCTCCAGCGCGGCCAGCGCCTCGGCCAGCGAGCCGGGCGTGGAGGGGATGTGCGAGAGCTCCTCGCGGCTCATCTCGTAGATGTTGCGGTCGAGCGGCGTGCCGGGGTCCGTCTTCTGCTCGATGCCGTCCAGCATGGCCATCAGCATCGCCGAGAACATCAGGTAGCCGTTGGCGCTCGGGTCGGGGCAGCGGAACTCCAGGCGCTTCGCCTTGGGACTCGGCGAGTACATGGGGATGCGGATGGCCGCCGAGCGGTTGCGCTTTGACATGGCGAGGTTGACCGGAGCCTCGTAACCGGGCACGAGCCGGTGGTAGGAGTTGGTGGTGGGTGCGGCGAAGGCCAGGACCGACGGGGCATGCTTGAGCAGCCCGCCGATGGCGTTCAACGCGAGGTCGCTCAGGCCGGCGTAGCCCTTGCCCGGGAAGAGCGGCTTGCCGCCCTTCCAGAGCGACATGTGCGTATGCATGCCGGAACCGTTGTCCTGGAAGACGGGCTTGGGCATGAACGTGACGGTCTTGCCGTACCCCCTCGCCACGTTCTTGATGATGTACTTGTACCACTGGAACTGATCGGCCATCGTCAGCATCTCGGCGAAGCGCATGTCGATCTCGGACTGCCCGCCGGTCCCCACCTCGTGGTGGTGCGCCTCGACCACGATCCCCATGGACTGCATCAGCAGGACCATCTCGCTCCTGAGGTCGTGGTACGTGTCGGTCGGGCTGACTGGGAAGTAGCCGCCCTTGTAGCTCGGCTTGTAGCCCAGGTTCGGTTCCTCGAACCGACCTGTGTTCCAGGCGCCCTCGACGGAGTCGATCTCGTAGTAGGCACGATGCTGGTTCTGCTCGTAGCGCACCTCGTCGAAGACGAAGAACTCCGGCTCCGGCCCCACGAAGGCGGTGTCCGCGATGCCCGTGTCGCGCATGTACTGGCTGGCCTTGCGGGCGACGTGGCGCGGGTCGCGGCTGTAGTCCTCCAGCGTCTCGGGGTCCTTGACGTCGGCGATCACGCTGACGGTCGGCTCCTTGAAGAACGGGTCCATCACCGCGGTGGACGGGTCCGGCACCGCCAGCATGTCGGACATGTTGATGGCCTGCCAGCCACGGATCGAGGAGCCGTCGAAGCCGACGCCCTCCTCGAAGGTGTCCTCGTCCCAGGTGTCGACCGGGTAGGAGCAGTGCTGCCACGTCCCGAGCAGGTCCGTGAACTTGAGGTCGATCATGCGGGCCCCGTGCTCGCGGGCGAACTCGAAGAACTCGCGTGGTGTCATCGCATTGCTCCTTTTGGGTCCAGATTTGCGCGAACATGGTGCATGCGCACGCCGGATTCGAGGCAAAGCGTACCGTCCGAATGTGTCGGGCGTCAACATCGCCCCGCACCATGGCGCCTGGCGGCCTGCCTCGGTACGGAGCGCTCCGCACCCACGCGCGCGCCGTGCGCCGCCACGGGCGGGGCGACCGTGTGGGAGGACGGCCATCGTGCGGACGGGCGCTGCTGGACAAGCGAGAAATCCTTTGGGTAGACTCGGACCTGCAACGCGAAAGGAGAGCGAGCCTGATGAGGAAGTATCTCAAGGTAGGTGCGGTACTGGTGGCCCTGGCGTTCGGCTCCGCCATGGCACAGACCTGCACCGTCACCATCGGCTCAGTGATGGCCTTGACGGGATCGCTGGGCGTGCTTGGGGTGAACATCGCCAAGGGCGCGCAGCTGGCCGTGTCGGACCTGAACGCAGCGGGCGGCGTCAACGGCTGCACGGTGAAGCTGTCGCTGTCTGACGACCAGACGCAGGCGAACGTCGGTGTGGACGCGGCCAAGAAGCTGGTGGACGTGCAGCACGTGCCCGCCATCGTAGGGGCGCTGTCGAGCGGCGTCACGACCGCGATCCTCACGTCGGTGACCGCGCCGGCGAACGTCATCCTGATCTCGCCGGCCTCGACCTCGCCCACGCTCACCGAGCTTGGCAAGGAAGGCAAGACCGGCGGCTACTTCTTCCGCACGGCGCCTTCCGACGCCTTGCAGGGTCTCGCCATGGCAGACGAGGCCTACTCGGCCGGCGTGACGAAGGTCGCGGTCCTCTACCTCAACAACGCCTACGGTCAGGGCCTCAACGACCAGTTCGTCAAGGCCTTCAAGGGCCTGGGCGGCGAGATCACGCAAGACGTCGTGTACAACCCCGACCAGCCCTCCTACCGCTCCGAGGTCACGAAGGCCCTGGGCGGTGGCCCGCAGGCGCTGTTCCTCATCGGCTACCCCGGCGACGGCACCACCATCGCGCGCGAGTGGATCGCCTCCGGAGGCCCGCAGACCTGGCTCCTGCCTGACGGAATCGAGGGCCAGGACTTCATCAACGACGTCGGGGCGCAGTACCTGAAGACGGTCTACGGCACGGCTCCAGGCACGACCACGACCCCCTCGTTGGCGACGTTCCGCAAGGAGTTCCAGGACAAGTTCGGCACGCTGCCCACGCAGGCCTACATTACCAACGCCTATGACGCCACCGTCATCGTTGGCCTGGCCATGGAGTACGCGGGCACCAACACCGACACCGCCAAGATCCGCGACGCCATGCGCAAGGTGACCGACCCCAACGGCCAGAAGGTCTACGCGGGCGTCAGCGAGCTGCAGGCCGCCCACGACCTGATGAAGCTGGGTACGACGGTGCAGTACATCGGCGCTACCGGTCCGCTGGTGTTCAACGAGTACGGCGACGTGGCCGGCCCGTACGTCAAGTGGACGGTGAAGGACGGCAAGGTTGCCGAGACCGGCATGATCACTGTGGCCGAGATCCAGAAGGTCCAGTCGCAACTGTCTCAGTAACCCGATCCGGGATCCGATCCGGGATCCGAAGTGGGGCCGCCGGCGCGTCCGGCGGCCCCTTCTACGGTCGGGTCGGGGCGTGTCGGGCGGACACGCGCCGGGACCCTGTGGCGCGACCCGGCGCGCCGCCGGCTGCCTGTGCTCGCGGTCCTCACGATTCTGTTAGTATCTGTGCGACCCATTCCGCGGGGTCGATGCGCATCCGCGCCGCGTGCGCGGCAGCCGGGCTCGGCTGACGACAGGGAGCGGGATGCTTGAGGCAACGAAGCTAGTCAAGGACTTCGGTGGGCTGCGTGCCGTGAACCAGGTGAGCTTCCGTGTGGCGGAAGGCACCATCACCGGCCTCATCGGTCCCAACGGCGCCGGCAAGACGACCCTGTTCAACATGCTGGCGGGCGCGCTGCGCCCCACCTCGGGGAGCATCGCGTTCCTGGGCCATAGGATCGACGGCAAGCCGCCGCACGCCATCTTCCGCACCGGGCTGGTGCGCACGTTCCAGATTCCCAAGCCGTTCAAAGAGATGACGGTGCTCGAGAACGTGATGCTGGTGCCACTCGACCAGGCCGGCGAGCGCTTCTGGAACAACTGGGTGCAGCGTGGCGCCGTTCGCAGGGAAGAGCGCGCCGCACGGGACCGCGCCCGTGACACGCTCGATTTCCTGGGCCTCGAACGCCTCGCCGGCGAGTACGCCAAGAACCTCTCGGGCGGTCAGCAGAAGCTGCTCGAGATCGCGCGCGCACTGATGGCCGACCCTTCGCTCATCCTGCTCGACGAGCCGGGCGCGGGCGTCAATCCCACCCTCCTTGGCACCATCATGGACAAGCTCGAGGAGATCCACGACCGCGGTATCACCTTCCTGATCATCGAGCACAACATGGATCTGATCGCCGCGCTGTGCGACCCGGTGCTGGTGATGGCGCAGGGCGGCTTGCTGATGGAGGGTTCGCCGGAGGCGGTTCGCACCGACCGGCGCGTGCTCGAGGCCTACCTGGGTGGGGCTCCGTCATGAGAGCAGCCCAGCCGGCCCGGCCGGAGGCACGCCGATGAGCGAGGCGGCACTGTCCGTAGAGGAAGTCGTCGCCGGCTACGTGCCCGGGGTCGACATCCTGCGCGGCGTCGGACTGCGCGTGGACCCCGGCGAGATCGTAACCGTCCTCGGCCCGAACGGCGCCGGCAAGTCGACGCTCATCAAGGTGGTCGCCGGGCTGCTGCGGCTGCGCTCGGGAAGCGTGCGGCTCTTCGGGGAGGACATCTCCAGCCTGCCGGCTCACCGCATGATGGCCCGCGGCGTGGGCTACGTCCCGCAGACGCAGAACGTGTTCGCCAAGCTCACCGTCGAGGAGAACCTCGAGATGGGGGCGTACGTGAACACGCGTGCGATCCGCCGCGGGATCGAGCAGGCCTATGCGCTGTTCCCGGACCTCCAACGTTACCGCCGTCATGCGGCTGGAAGGCTTTCGGGCGGGCAACGGCAGATGGTGGCGATCGCGCGGGCGCTCATGCTGCAGCCGCGTCTGATGCTTCTGGACGAGCCCTCTGCGGGGCTCTCGCCGCTGTTGGTCGGCCATGTCTTCGACAAGGTCCGCGAGGTGAGGGACATCGGCGTCACCATCCTCATCGTCGAGCAGAACGCCAAGGCCGCGCTCGCCATCTCCGACCGCGGTTATGTCCTGGCCGAGGGGCAAGACAGGGTCACCGGGCCTGCCCAGGAGCTGCTGGAGAACCCCGAGGTGGGCGAGCTCTACCTCGGCGCCCGAAGGGGGTTGGCCTAGTGGCCCAGTACATCGCGGACGGCATCATCCTGGGCGCCACGCTGGCGCTGGGCGCGATCGGACTGACGCTGACCTACAACATCCTCAGGTTCGCGAACTTCGCGCACGGCGAGTTCCTGACCTTCGGTGCGTACTTCGCTCTGGCTCTGGCCGGGGTGCTCAGCTTCGGTCCGAACCTGGGCTCCCTCACCTTCGGCTGGAGCTTTCTCCTGGTGATCGTGCTGGCTGCCGCGCTCACTGCCGGGCTGGCCATCCTCCTCGACGTCGTCGTCTACCGGGTCTTGCGCAGGAGCGACGTCGCCGTCGCCCTGGTCATCGCCTCGTTCGGCGCCTCGCTGATGCTCCGCAACGTGGTCGTGTTCATCTGGGGCCCACAGCCGGACTATTACTCGCGCGCCATCGCGATCGCGCACCCCATCCTGCCCGGCGTGCGCGTCACCACCGACGAGATCTTCGTGGTGGTGCTCGCTGCGGTGCTGATGGTTGCGCTCCACCTGTTCCTGACGCGCACCCGTATGGGCAAGGCGATGCGCGCAGTCTCCGACAACGTGCTCTTGGCGCAGGTGACCGGCGTCAACGTCGCCAACATCATCCGCCTGGTGTGGATCGTGGGCGGGGGGTTGGCGGCGGTGGGAGGGATCTTCTACGGCCTGACGGTGCAGCTGATCCCCAACATGGGCTTCAATCTGATCCTGCCGATGTTCGCCGCCGCTATCCTGGGCGGCATCGGCAGCGTGTACGGGGCGGTGCTGGGCGGCCTGGTCATCGGGCTCGCCGAATCGCTGTCGGTGATCTGGATCGACCCCGGCTACAAGCCCGCCATCGCGTTCGGCTTGATGCTGCTGATGCTTCTCGTCTACCCGAGCGGGCTGTTGGGGGAGCGGCCATGATCGGCATCCTGTCCTATCTGGTGTTCTTCCTCATCCAGGCCCTGGTGTACTCGATCGTGGCGCTGGGGTTGAACCTGCAGTGGGGCTACACGGGCCTGTTCAACATCGGCGTAGCCGGGTTTTTCCTGGTCGGCTCCTACACCTTCGCGATCCTCAGCGGTCCGCCCTACGCCGCACACCTCGGAGGCTTCGGGCTGCCCATCGTGGTCGGCGTGCTTGGCGCCATGGCGGCCGCCGGGCTCGTCGCTCTCATCGTCGGCATTCCCACGCTGCGCCTTCGCGAGGACTACCTGGCGATCGCCACGATTGGCATCGCGGAGGTCCTCAGGCTGATCGCGCTCAACGCCAAGGGGCTCACCGGCGGCAGCCGCGGCGCGCAGAGCATTCCCCGACCATTCCAGGACGTGATTCACAGCAACCTGCTCAACAACGCCGTGTACCTGCTCATCGTCATTGCCGTGGTGGTGGTGGTCTACTACGCCTTGGAGGCGATGGTCCGCTCGCCGTGGGGGCGCGTGCTCAAGGCCATTCGCGAAGACGAGGCGGCCGCGTCCTCGCTCGGGAAGAGCCCCACCAGCTTCCGTCTGCAGGCGTTCGTGATCGGCTGCGTGGTCATGGGCCTCGGCGGCGCGCTCAACGCCAGCTTCGTGGGCTTCATCGCCCCGACGGACTTCATGCCCATCCTGACCTTCGAGATCTGGGCCATGCTCATTGCCGGCGGCAGCGGCAACAACCGCGGCGCCATCCTCGGCTCCGTGCTGGTATGGGCGTTCTGGACGAGTATGGGGTCGCTCACCCAGTCGGTGCTGCCCTCCGACCTGCAGGTCAAGGGCGGTGCCTTGCAGATCATCCTCATCGGCATCGTGCTGCTCGCCATCCTGATGGCCCGCCCACGCGGCATCATTGGCGAGGAGGCCGTCGTTTCCAGGGAGGCGCAGCTCGGCGGCGGCGACGGGCACGACTGACGGATCGGGGAGCTCGGTGGCGCTCGAGGGCAGCGAAGCAAGGCTCGACCCGCTCGCCGCGGGCATCCGCCCCACCACGAACTAGCCCGCTCCGACCCGCGCCTGGCTACACCTCGGTGGCGGCGAAGCGCAGCATGTCATCGACGGCGGTGACCTTGACGCGCGGCCGGCCAGACGCTTTGCCGGCCTCCTGTTCGTGCTTGTCGAGCGCCATCCAGTGCTCGAAGTCGAACGCGCGCACCCCGCGCGTGCGCAGCAGCTGGTCGACGGCGGCCGCCGAGGCATCCTCCGCGCTCACCGCGGGAAGCTCGTCCGCCAGGAGCTGCTCGACCGTCTCGATGGCATCGGCCTTGTTGGTGCCGATGACGCCGGTGGGGCCGCGCTTGATCCAGCCCGCGACGTACTCGCCTGGCACCGGTGCGCCGCCGGCGGCTGCCAATACCCGGCCGCGGTCGTTGGGGATGACGTTCTTGCGCGTGTCGAAGGGCACGCCGGGCAGCGCCGTGCCGCGGTAGCCCACGGACCTGAGTAGCAGTTGCGCCGGCAGCGTCTCGAAATCGCCGGTTCCCACCGACTGCATGTAGCCGCTCTCCGTCGCCTCCAGGCGGTTGCGTTCCAGCTTGACGGCAGCGATGCGCTCACCGCCCTCGATCTCTCTGGGCGACACGCAGAAGCGAATGTGGAGGCGCCGGGGCTTGCCCTCCAGGGGCTTGGCGGCCATCTCTCGCAGCACCTCGAGGTTCTTCAGCCTGGTGGTGTCGCCCTCGATCGCCTTCATGCTGTCATCGCTGACCTCGAGCTCCTCGGGCAGCACGACGATGTCGGCGTTGCCGAGCTCGCCGAGCTCGCGCAGCTCCTTGGTGGTGAACTTCGCCTCGGCCGGCCCGCGGCGTCCCAGCATGTAGACGTCGGTCACGCGGCTGGTCCGCAGGTGTTCGATGGCGTAGTCGGCCATGTCGGTTTCGGCCAGCTCGTCGACGGACTTCGCCAACACGCGCGCCACATCGACGGCGACATTGCCCACCCCCACCACGGCCACGCTCTCGGCGTCGAGGGGCACCTCGAGATCCACGTAGTCGGGGTGGCCGTTGTACCACGCCACGAACTCCGTGGCGGACAGGCAGGCTGCCTTGTCCTCGCCGGGGATCCCCAGGTGCCGGTCCGACGGCGCTCCAACGGCGTAGACCACGGCATGGTAGTGCTTGCGCACGTCCTCGTGGGTGAGGTCGGTGCCGAACTCGACGTTGCCCAGGAAGCGCACGCGCGGATCCGAGCAGGTGCGCTCGTACAGCTTCGTCACCGACTTGAGCTTCTGGTGGTCGGGGGCGACGCCGTAGCGAACCAGGCCATAGGGCGTGGGGAGACGGTCGAAGAGGTCGATCGACACATCCTCGCGTTGCTTGAGCAGGGCGTCCGCGGCGTAGAAGCCGGACGGCCCGGCTCCGATCACCGCGACGCGCAGAGGGGAAGGCTTCGGAACGCTCATGCGTTCCTTGTACCACGCACTCTGACGCCTGCGAAGTGGCGAAATGTCCCGCCTGAGGCCGAACGTCCCCGGGCTCGGCGGCGCTCGGGAGACCGCGTCTCGTTGCGGCCGCAGGGGGGGCCGGGTATCCTTGTTGGCCATGGGTTCTCGCGGCGTGGCGCGGCCACTCCTGGTTCAGAAGTTCGGCGGCACCAGCGTCGGTGACGTCGAGCGCATGCGCAACGTGGCCGCGCGGATCGCCTCGGCGGTGGCGGAGGGCCGCCAGGTGGCGGTGACGGTGTCGGCCATGGGCCACACCACCGACCGCCTCATCGCCTTGGCCGGTGAGCTCTCGGACCGCCCGCTCCGACGCGAGCTCGACGTGCTGCTGACCACGGGCGAACAGCAGTCGATCGCGCTGCTGACGATCGCCTTGGATGCCCTCGGTGTGCGCGCACGCTCGTTCACCGGCGCTCAAGCCGGCTTCCTGACCGACTCCCGACACGGCTCGGCCCGCATCCTGCAGGTCAATGCCGAGGCCGTGCTCAGGGCCTTCGAGGATGCCGATGTGGCCGTTGTGGCGGGCTTCCAGGGGGAGGATCGCGACGGCAACCTCACCACGCTGGGGCGCGGCGGCTCCGACACCACCGCCGTGGCGCTGGCGGCCGCCGTGGGCGCCGACGAGTGCGAGATCTACACCGATACCGATGGCATCTACACCACCGACCCGCACCTGATCGCGCAGGCCTGCAAGCTGGAGCGCATCGACTACGACGAGATGCTCGAGCTGGCCGCGCTCGGCGCCCAGGTGCTGCATCCGCGCAGCGTGTGGTACGCACGTCGTTACGGGGTGCGCATCCACGTGCGCAGCGCGTTCGTCCCCCGCCCCGGCACGCTCGTCACCTCGCTGAAGGGCAGGCAGGAGGCCCGCATGATCACGGAGAAGCCGGTCACCGGCGTGGCCATCGACCTCAACCACGCACGCATCGACGTGCATGGCGTCCCCGACGAGCCCGGGATCGCCGCCCGGCTGTTCGCCGAGCTGGGCAAGGCCGGCATCAGCCCCGACATGATCGTGCAGGGCGTGCGCGGCGCCTCCGACAGCCGCCAGCAGATGGCCTTCACCGTGCCGCAGGACGTGGTTCAGGATGCGCTCGACGCCATCCGTCCGACGCTCGACGCACTCCATGCCAGCGCCAGTGCCGACGTCGACATCGCCAAGCTGTCGATCGTGGGCATCGCGGTCGGCTCGACCCCGGGCGTCGCCGGCCGCATGTTCGAAGCGGTGGCCTCCGTCGGCGCCAACATCGGCATGATCACCACCAGCGAGGTCCGCATCAGCGTGGTGATCCCTTCTGGCGCCGCACACGAGGCGCTGCGCGCCGTTCACGCCGCCTTCGGGCTCGACCGCCCGGAGGCCGCCGCCTAGCCGGGCGCGCGCGGTGCGGCCCGAGGCCGTAGAGCAGCTGTTCGTGCGCCGCCGTGGCGGCCGCGTCGAGCTGTTGGTGGTGCTGGAGACGCCGGCCGGCGAGCGCCTGCGCGAGACGTTGCTGGCACCGACGGCATCAGCGGAGGAAGCCGTGCGCTATGCGGCCGTGCAGCTCGCGCGTCGTGGCCTGCGCGCCGCGCGCCGCGTCCGCGTGCGGCGCGAAGCCGGAGGCGCGCTAATCGACGACGAGGCGCTGAAGCGCGCCTTCCTGGCTGCGCTCGGATCGCAGGAAGGGGAGGGGCGGTGGGGCTGAAGCTGGCCACGCTGGCGTACCTCCGGGACGGCGGCCGCACGCTCATGCTGCGCCGGACCGGTTCAGGCGATTACCACAGGGGGCGCTTCAACGGGCTCGGGGGCAAGTTCGAGCCGGGAGAAACGCCGGAGGCGTGCCTGGCGCGAGAGGTGCGCGAGGAGTCCGGGCTTGTGGTGGAGGAGGCGCACCTGAAGGGGGTGATCACCTTCCCCCTATTCGACGGGCACGACGACTGGTACGCCTTCGTGTTCGTCGTGACGCGCTTCTCCGGGAAGCTCAAGGCGTCGCGGGAAGGCAGCCTCCACTGGGTGCCCGATGCGGAGGTCGCGGACCTGCCGCTGTGGCCCGGAGACCGCGTGTTCCTGCCGTGGTTGGACGGTGAGGCGCTGTTCTCGGCCAGATTCGAGTATCGCGAGGGTGCCTTCCGCGGCTACTCGGCGGTGTTCTACGGCGCCGGGGGCGTCGTGCTGCGCGTCGAGCGTGACGGTCCGGACGACGGCGCGTCCGCGGGCTGACGAGCGGCGCCGTCCGCCGGCTCAGATGAACGTGCCGAGCCGCCGCCGGTCCACGTGCGAGACCAGCTTCTGGGCCAGCATGACGTTGCCCTGCACCTTGAGCTTGCCGGTCATGAACGCCGACATGGGGTTGAGCTCGCCTTTCATGAGGTCGATGAGGTTCTCGTCGCTGATCCGGATGGTGACGTCGGGAGCCTCGGCGTTACCGTCGATGGCCTTCAGCACGCCCCCCTCCAGCACGTGGTAGACCGGCTCGGAGATGTCGTACTGGACCACCAGGTCCTCATCCATGTCGCCGGCGTCGAAGGCTTCGGGGACGCGGTGGAGCAGCTCGTTGGCGGTCATGCCGACAGTCTAGCGGTTGTACGCGCCGGTGAGGCCGCCGAGCCGCTCCTGCCGGGCCGCCGGTATACTTGCGAGGCGCCCAGGCCGGCGCGGTGGACGACTTGGACTTCGCCCTCTCGGAAGAACTCCTCTCGATGCAGGCGCACGTGCGCGAGTTCGCGCGTGCCGAGATCGCGTCGGTGGCGGCCGAGCTCGACCGCGAGGCGCGGTTCCCGTGGGACACGCTCGAGAAGATGGGGCAGCTGGGGCTGCTGGGCGTGATGACGCCGGAACGCTACGGAGGCGCCGGACTCGACACCCTCAGCTACGCCGTGTTGCTCGAAGAGATCGCTGCCGCCGATGCCAGCCACGCCACGATCATGAGCGTCACCAACGGCCTCCCTCAGAGCATGCTGCTGCGTTACGGCAGCGAGGCGCAGAAGGAACGGTACCTGCCTCGCCTGGCGAGCGGCAAGTGGATCGGCTCGTTCTGCCTGTCCGAGCCGCAAGCCGGGTCCGATGCCGTGGCCATGACCACGCGCGCGCAGCCGGTGGACGACGGCTACCGTTTGAACGGAACCAAGGCCTGGATCACCGGCGGTGGGGAGGCTCAACTCTACCTGGTCATGGCCAAGACCGATCCGGGCGCCGGCGCGCGGGGCGTGAGCTGCTTCCTGGTGGAGCGCGGGACGGCCGGCATGAGCTTCGGCAAGCCGGAACGCAAGCTCGGTCAGCACGCCGCGGTGACGACGACGGTCGCGTTCGACGACTGCCTGGTGCCGGCCGACGCGCTGCTGGGCGGCGAGGGTCAGGGGTTCTTGATCGCCATGGCCTCCTTGGACGGGGGTCGCATCGGAATCGCGGCGCTGGCCGTGGGCGTGGCCCGGGCCGCATTCGAGGCCGCCCGGGACTACGCAGCCGAGCGCACGGCGTTCGGCGAGGCCATCCACAACTTCCAGGCGATCGGTTTCTCGCTGGCAGACATGGACACGCGCATCGAGGCGGCGCGCATGCTCACGCTCCGCGCCGCCTGGCTCAAGGACCGGGGCTACCGCGTGACCCGCGAGGCGGCGCAGGCCAAGCTCTTCGCCTCGGAGGCGGCCACGCGCACCACGCACGACGCGATTCAGGTCCTGGGTGGCTACGGCTATACCCAGGACTACCCGGTGGAGCGCTACTTCCGGGACGCGCGCGTGACCGAGATCTACGAGGGGACGAGCGAGATCCAGCGGATGGTGATCCACCGCCAGATCTACCGTGACCTCGAGCGTCGATGACGGCGCTGGGCGCCTGAAAGCAGTGAGGAGGACGGCGTGATCGACTTCGAGCTGACCGAGGAGCAGCGGCAGGTGCAGTCGTTGGCGGCGAAGTTCGCGCGCGACGTCATCATGCCGGTCGCCGCCGAGCACGACCGTGCGGAGTCGTTTCCCGAGGACGTCGTACGGCGCGGCCACGAGCTGGGGCTGCTCAACACCATCATCCCCGAAGCGGTCGGAGGGATCGGCCTGACGCTGCTCGACGAGGCCATCATCGGCGAGGAGCTGGGGTATGGCTGCATGGGGATCTACACCATCTTCATGGCGTCCGAGCTGGGTATCACGCCGCTGCTCCTGGCTGGCACGCCGGACCAGCACAAGCGCTTCCTCGCGCCGTTGCTCGAGGGACCCAGGCTGGCTGCGTTCGCCCTCTCCGAGCCCGACAACGGCAGCGACGCCGCCGCCATGCGGACGCGCGCCGTGTTCGACGGCGACGACGTGATCCTCAACGGCACCAAGATGTGGATCAGCAACGGCGATCGTGCCGAGTTCACGGTGGTGTTCGCGACCTTCGACCCCGAGCGGAAGCACCACGGCACCGTGGCAGTCGTGGTCGAGGCGGGCCGTGAGGGCTTCAGCGCGCGCAAGCTCCACGGCAAGCTCGGACAGCGCGCCAGCCCCACCGCCGAGCTGGTCTTCCAGGATGTGCGTGTGCCGCGCAGCAACGTGCTCGGCCAGCCGGGAGACGGCTTCACCATCGCCATGCGCACGCTGGACAAGACCCGCGTGCCGGTGGCCGCCGGCTCGGTGGGCGTGGCGCGCCGCGCCCTGGACGAGGCGCTCGGCTACGCCGCCGAGCGGCACGCCTTCGGGCGGCCGATCGCGCAGTTCCAGGCGATCCAGTTCAAGCTCGCGGAGATGAAGATCGGCATTGAGACGGCCCGCTGGCAGACCTACCATGCCGCTTGGCTGGCCGACCGGGGCCGGCCCCACGGCGAGGCGGC
>Ga0307441_1000029_pt1 | contig 70710 bp, 58 predicted proteins | sample SalMarWE160420MG_FD_202149 | JGI IMG/M metagenome (GOLD analysis project Ga0307441, IMG submission 202149) | Salt marsh sediment microbial communities from the Plum Island Ecosystem LTER, Massachusetts, United States - WE1604-20 | ecosystem: Environmental > Aquatic > Marine > Intertidal zone >... | reverse complement strand
TTACAGGATATTAAAACCGGGAGCACACTTTTGTGTTTCAGATGTGGTTATCCAGGGAGAAATGACAGATGAATTAAAAAGATCCGCAGAACTTTATGCCGGATGCGTTTCGGGTGCATTGGAAAAGGATGAGTATTTACAAATAATTAGGGATACCGGTTTTAAGGATATAGAAATTAAAATGACTAAAAAAATTGATCTTCCGGATGATATACTTAAAGAATATTTGTCCGAAAGCGGATTAAAAGAATACCATGAAAATTTAAAAGGAATTTTCAGCATAACGGTAGTAGGTTACAAAAAGTAGTTTGATTAATTTAACCTCGAAGGTCGCTTAATTAGACCTTCGAGGTTACAAAATTAACCTCCCCTAAAATATTCACCATACTGATATTTCATAATAGAAGTTTAATAAACATGAACATCTATTACACGCTTAGTTTTCCCAAATTTTTAATTAATATTTTATCGGTAATATTGTAAAGATATAAATTAAAGGTTTTTTCTCTTTTTTCGATAATAATAAAGATTAAATATTTATTACCGGAGATTTGTTATGAAAAATATTCTGAAGTTCACTATAGCGCCTCTACTATTAGTTTGTGTATTTATTAACGAATCGTACGCACAGAACGTTAAGTGGCTGGTTAACACAGACGGATCAGCTTCAAACTATTTCCAGGTAGCTGCTGATGCCGTGGGTAAAAGTTATTTGCTTGTGGATTTTTCCGGCGGAACTGTAAGTATAGGCGATACATCTTTTACAAATAACAGTATATACGACAATATGTATATTGCCAAATTCGATGCAAACGGTAATTACATCTGGTCCAGGGAAAATTCCGGCGATGAAGTAAGCGGGCGCGAAATTATAATCAATACCAAGGGAGAAATCTTTATCACCGGATATTTTAATGGAAACAATAAATTCGGCGGCTTTGATTTAAACTCAAACAGTAATTTTGATCAATCCTTTGTGGCAAAGTATGATACAAACGGAAATTGCATTTGGGTAAAACATACTACCGGCAACGGCGGCGCGAATGCCGTAGAAGTGGCAACCGACAAAAACGGAGATTGTTTTATTACAGGTAATTTTATTGAAACCGTAAACTTCGATAGTTTTTCTTTAACAACTCAAAATTTGTCCGGTACTGCTTTTATAGCAAAATACGATCCCAGTGGGACATGTCATTGGGTAAAACAATTAGGCGGAAACAGCGATATTCAAGGAGTAGGTGTTGCCGTCGATTCAAAAGGTAATAGTTACATGACAGGGTATATGATTTCAGATACTGTCAAAGTCGGAAATTTTAAATTGATAAATACGGCATATGATGGTAATAATACATTCCTTATTAAATATGATACTGCCGGAAATTGTTTATGGGCTGTGGAGGACACTGGACTTGCAAGTACAAGCAGCGGTGCAATAGCTATTGACCAAAATGACAATATTTATTTATCAGGAGATTTTCAGACAGGCTCAGCGATATTCGGGAATATTAAGTTAAACGGATCATATACAGATAATTCTTTCCTGGCAAAGTACGACGCTAACAGTAACTGTCTGTGGGCTAAGCAAAGTTCCGGAACTCCTGTTACAAATTATGGTCTTTCTTTGGATAAAAACGGCAACTGTTATATTACAGGGAACTTTTTTTACGGTGAGGCTGACTTTGGTAATCTAAAATTGGAAAACAATAATCTTTATGCAGAAAATATATTTGTAACAAAGTATAATGCAAACGGAAGCCCGGTCTGGGCAATTGCAGATACGGGCAACGGAGGATATTGTTATTCATCATCATCTGATGCTAATGGAAATCTCTTTATTACCGGTGATGGTATCGGAGGTTTCGGCAGTTTCGTTTTTAACGGAGGATTTTTAGCAAAAATAAGCAATCCAGTTACAGCAGTAAGAGAAGTGAAATCCTCAGCACCTCAAAATTTTTACTTAAGCCAGAACTATCCTAATCCTTTTAACCCATCAACATCAATAAATTATAATTTACCGTTCAACAGTATCGTTAAAATTGAAGTTTTCAATATACTTGGAGAAAAAGTAAGAGATTTATTTAACGGTCAGAAGACTGCCGGAAATTATAAAGTAAACTTTAATGCTAACACCTTAAGCAGCGGTGTGTACTTTTATATGTTGGAAGCAAAAAGTTTGGATGGAAAAAATACATTTAGAAAAACTAAAAAAATGATACTTTTAAAATAAAGAAGATTTTCTTGCAGGTGTAACCTACAAGGTTTTCAGTTAACCTCGGAGGTCGCTTAATTAGACCCTCGAGGTTGCTTCATTCCATTTGTGTTTATAAAAGGCAGCCTTCGAGGTATTTAAACGCGACTTTGAAGGTTTTCTTCTACTATAGGGTTTTACTTTTGCGCACATTATAATCCCGAAAAACATTTGTAGTTTTGCGATGGCAATTTTTCGAATGCTTATTCTAATTATATTAAGCTTATTTAAAAGTTGAATATTGCTTTAACTAAACAAAAATAAATTGGTAAAACTCGGAGATCTGCACCCGACTACTAAACGTCTGGTTCTTGCTAGAGCTTTTAGGAGTATCGGTCAGGGTGCGCTTGTTGTTGATTTAGCTTTGTACTTGCAGGCTTTAGGTTGGAGCGGTTTCCATATCGGTTTGGTTTTAAGTTTAGCAGGATTATTCGGTGCCGGTTTAAGTCTAGGAGTTGGAATAGCGAGCGATCGATTAAGAAGGCGACCTTTTATTTTGGTTTACGAAACTATTGTGTTTATTTGCAGTATTGCTGCTTTATTAACATCTCAAAGTTTAATATTAACAATTGTAATTATAATAGCAGGTTTCGGTAGAGGAGCTAACGGAGCTGCCGGACCTTTTTCACCGGTAGAGCAGGCTTGGCTTGCGGAAGAAGTAGCCCCTGTAAGACGCGGATGGGTTTACAGTATAAATACCGCATTCGGATTTTTCGGTATGGGACTTGGTTCTCTTATTGCTATGACTCCTGCTTTTATTAGTACATGGTTAGTAAAAGGAAATTCAATAACTACGGTTCAAGCATTTGCATACAGGCCGCTTTTTATAATTTCTATAATATCTACTATTGGAAATTTTATCTTGATATTTAAAGCAGATGAACGTTTCAGCAGTTCCAGGCAAAATAGAATTTCTAAGAAAATACCTGAAGAAAAAAATATAAGGCATCAGGAAAACAAAATGCTCGCAGGACTTGTATTCCTCAATTCGTTCAACGGATTGGCAATAGGTTTTACCGGGCCGCTTATTTCTTACTGGTTCGCAATAAGGTTCGGAGTAGGACCGGCATCTATTGCTCCAATTATGGCATTAACATTTTTTGTGACTGGAATATCATCACTATTAACAGGAAGAGTAAGTGAAAAAATAGGAATAGTTCATTCGGTAGTGTGGGCAAGATCTTTCGGGCTTATTCTATTAATACTGCTTCCGCTATCCCCTTTCTTCTGGCTGGCTTCGTTATTATATCTTTTACGATCGGCTTTTAACAGAGGATCTGTTGGACCGCGGCAGGCATTAACTGTAGGATTAGTAAGAGATGAACGGCGGGGCTTTGCTACAAGTCTTAATGCAATTTCAATGCAGATTCCGCGATCAATAGGTCCAAGCATTGCCGGATTTTTGTTCAGTGAAGGACAGCTTGAACTTCCCTTTTATGCCGGCGCTTTCTTTCAAGGAATTTATCTTGTCCTCTATGGTTGGTTCTTCAGGAAATACAATAATCCTTCAGATGAAGAGACCGGCTGACTACTTCCCTTTTACTTAAGCTCATCTTAAAAATAAATTATCATTTTACTTTTTTTATTCACTTCCGTTGATTTTTTTATTAAATTATAGCCGATAAAATGCTCCGTTGCTGTGGGAAAGGCATTTAATTCCAATCTGTAAAAAAGGGGCGGTAATTCTAAAATAATTTTCTAATTACGGGGAATGATGAGACATAATTCACTTGCAAGCGAAAACTCATTAAGTAAATCTCACTTAATTCAAATTAAATTAATACTATTTAGAAAGTAATTAAGATGGAATCAATAATTGGTATATTTACTATTATTGGTGGATTTATAGGTTCATTTATCACTTATGTTATTTTTAAACTAGAACGCAAAGACAAATTTAGAATGGTTGCAATTGAAAAAAGATTAGCCACACATCAAGTTGCGCTTAAATTATGGGATGATCTACTTCACGTGATTCACTTAGATGATGAAGAAAAAATAAAAATCCTAAATGAGGCTCGAGAATTTTGGTTTAATAATTCGTTGTATTTAGAAAAAGAAACTAGAAGTAGATTTTGGGAGGCTATTGAAATTGTTCATAATTATAAAAATAAATTAGAAATTTATCGTGAAGAAAAGGATAAAAATGAAAGGGAGCTAAAAAAGAAGGACTATATGGCTGATTGGGAAAAGCTTTGGTATTTGTATGATTTTATACAAAAAGAAGTGGAACTAGAACCAATTAAGCTAAAGGTTAATATAGGACCTGAAGGAGAAGAAAAATAATTTAAAGAGAAAACATAATGCCGCCCAAATATGTAAAAACAATCCGTGAAGAAATTTATTACGAGTATTCAAAGCTAATATCGCGCTCAGCGTTTAACCATACAATACAATACGGCTTTGTAACTAATAAATTTAAAGAATTAAAAAGCGGACAAATAACGATGTCCGGCACAATTAGAGAATGGCAGCGGGAACATGAGCTTTCAAACGAATGCGTATTCTGCGGTGCCAAGGAAGAATTGGAAACCGATCATCTAATTCCAAAATCACGAGGCGGCCCGGACTCTGCTGATAATCTTGTACTTTCATGCAAAGCGTGTAATACTTCAAGAAACGATAGAGGAGTTTTTGAATGGCTCGGATTAAAAAAGAAGGATGATCTTCATAGACTAGTCGCAGGTAAATACTTAAAAGAGTTGTACGAGCTTCATGAGAAAAAAGGCACACTGGATATTTCCATTAACAATCTACAGACTTTATGCTCCAATTGCAGAAATCCTAAGTTGTGTGAAGAATGGGATAAAGTCGGTGAACTTACGTGTTTTTGCTTGGAGAGTGTATTTTAACTCTACTGTTCTTAGAGGGGAATTAAAGGGGTGTGTAAAAACTTAGTAATGAAAAGAAAAATAATTCCTTATAATCCAAGACTCAAAAAACTTGCAAGAGAGCTCCGCAATAATAGTACAACTTCCGAAATTAAGCTGTGGAAGTTTTTTAAAGGCAGACAAAAGTGCGGATATGATTTTCACCGCCAAAACCTCTTGGTGATTATATTGTTGATTTTTTCTGTAATTAATTAATGCTTGCAATCGAAATAGACGGAATTAGTCATCTTAACCAGGAAGAGTTTGATAAAAAAAGACAAGAAAAATTGGAAAATATGGGAATAAAATTCTTACGATTTGAAGATGATCTGGTAAATTATAATCTACCGAAAGTACTTAATGAAATTGAAAAAGGATAAATGACAACAGTCCATGTTATTTAGATAAGACCGGTTATTTTGAATAAAATATAAAATCATTAAAAAATGGCAGCGCGAACATGAATAAATAATTATATTATTATTAACCCGTTGTGTGAATTAAAAAATACAATTTTGAAAAACTGTTGAAACAGTTTCTAATCGCAGTTTTAAGACTCCATTAACCCACGGATTAATCCGTGGGTTAATAATAAACAAAGTATTTTTTAACCGTTTTAACGGTTTTACATCCTAATTCACACAACTGGTATTATTATTACTAAATAATTAAATTTAAACTAAAAGAAAAACGATAAGGCCAGATGGATGCATTAATCAAATATTCGATGGAAATAAAATCTTTCTGTAAATCCAATAAAATAAAAAAGCTTTCACTTTTCGGTTCATATTTAAAGAATAATTATTCAGCAGACAGTGATGTCGATTTATTAGTTGAATTTGAAGAAGACACTGGCTATGGTTTACTAGATTTATCAAGAATGGAACGTGAGTTGTCTGAAATAATAGGTAAAAAAGTTGATCTTCGTACACCTAACGAACTAAGCAGGTATTTCAGGGATACTGTACTTAGAGAAGCAAAAGTTGAATATGATGGATGAAGACAGAATAAGAATTCAACATATGTTTGATGCCTCAAAAGAAGCATTATCTTTCGTTGAAGGTATTACCGAAGAAAACTTTTCAAAAAATAGAATGATTATTCTGTCTGTGATAAAAGATATTGAAATTATCGGCGAAGCAGCTTCAAGAATTTCCGATGAAATAAAAAGTAGATATCCAGATATACCCTGGCAAGATATAATCGGAATGCGAAATAGATTAATTCATGGTTATTTCGATGTTGACATCAAACTTGTTTGGAATACAACCAAAAATAATCTGCCATCTCTGCTTAAAACATTGAAGAATATATTAAGTAATTAGTTAAAATAATGTTTACGCCATATTTAGAAAGGGGATACAAAAAATATTTATACCACCCAAATACATAAAAACAATCCGTGAAGAAATTTATTATTTTATTATTAACAGTTTTATATAAATACAACACAACCTTACTTTTTTTTGAGAGGACTTTTAGCTGCGGAGGAAAAGGCAAATGACGACCCCGGCCAACAAATAAATCTTCATATAATTTTAATTATCATATCTGTCCAAAATAAATATTATAGGACAATATAAATAAATACTTATAATGTTTTAATGTCATCCCTTCGGGATTTTTGATCTGTTTGTTTATTGTTTTTAGAATAATATCACGCCTTCGGCGTTTATTGTAAAAGCCCAAAGGGCTGAGATTATTATAATAAGATAGTAATCCAATAAAGTTTATAATCCCGAAGGGATGACATTATTACTAAGTAAAATTGTTTTGTTTTAAGTTCGTTTTAAAACAAATTTCTTTATTTCAATTTATTTCGGACAGCACTGTTAATCAAAACTATTTTATCGCTTAAAGAATTTTTTGTTGACAAATAACAAATTATATTTTAAGTTGTTAATGCAGCGAGCGAATATTTGTGGATACTTCAATACTTTATCATTTTTATTTAAAACTATATAAATTAAATGTTATTGTTTTACATTTTAATGAATAATAATAAATCCTCACTTCACCCTAATAAAATAAACATAATTAACCCACAATCTTAAGGAGATAAAAATGGAAGACTTGAATATTCCTGTTGCAAATAAATATGAACCTGTGAGCTTCGGTGACTGGATGCTTTCTATACTGCTATGCGCAATACCTCTGGTAAATATTATTATGCTTTTGGTTTGGGCATTCGGTTCGGGAACAAATCCAAGCAAAGCAAACTGGGCAAAAGCAAGTTTGTTGTGGGTAATAATAGGTGTGGTATTATGGATAGTGGTTTTCGGAGCTTTATTTGCTTCTTTGTATCACGGTTTCAAGTAAATTAGTCTTCTAGAATGAAAAAGATGACATCTTTTATAAAAGATGTCATCTTAATTAATAAAATAATTTGTTATTTATAAGCTACTGCCGCGCCGGTTGATCCTGCAAGGTGAATCCAGTCGTTTTTTTTAGAGCCCCGTCATATGCACCCAGTATCGAAATCATTGAATGCAAAATCGCTTCCACCTCTGGTTTCAATGAGTATATGCAAAAAAGAAGTGATTCGTGTAGTTAAATTGATTAGATTTTCACATACAATTCAAAGAAAAATAAAAATTAGATTTTATTTTATTATTGGAATTGAATTTAAATTAAACAAATAAATAAGTTTTTTATCCGGCATACTAAACTGAACTAAATTCCCCCCAATAAAACTGTAATTTGATTAAAAGAATAATTGAGCAAATGTCATCATTTAAATAATACCGGTTTCAAATTATAAAAATTCAAAACCGGTTATAATTTTACACTTTTATCATGTTATTTTGTTACATACAAATTATTATCCCCTTCCGTTGCCTTCATTACGCCCATTCCCCCTTCCATGTCTCCCATTATTCCCATGGTCATGGTGTCTGCCGTTATCATGTCGGTGTTTTTCCAGCCACTCTTTGTGCCTCGGGTGATATTTGTTTTCATAATATCTCGGATCTCTGCTGTCCCGAATTATCGGCTGGTCATGCCTATTTCTATACCTATAATACTTTTCTCTATAATATCTATTCCGCCTCCATGGATCCCGTCTATTTACGACTACTTTATAAGCTCTGTATAAATCGAAATCATGATATCGTTTCGGTAAATACTCACTATGAATCCATTCCCCTCGATATTCATAATAAAAACACTGAAGCGGAACACTATAATATACATCTATCGCTGGAATATAATAATAGTCAACATAATCGTACCCCGTAGGACCCCATGCCGGCTGCGTAAACAAATTGAAGTTAACACTAATATGTAATTGAGCATAAGAAGTGCTCAATCCAAATGATAAAAATAATACAAATATGATTACAAATATTTTACGCATAATATTATTCCTTTTTTCTTATTTATAAACGAAATAGAAGTCCGATATTCAGAACTACAAAATCGCTTTTTAGTTCCCCTGCTCCCGGCATTTTCTGGAAATCATAATTTAGAAAAACATACCTAAGATCAGCAGTAAGAATTGTACTTGGATTATCAATGTTTTCACTCAATGGAAACTGAACACCGGCGCCGAAGTGCCATCCGAATTTTTGTTCGGTCTGGCTGCTTGGACCAAAGTACAGCAATTCAGGTTTATAATCGAATTCCGTATTATACCAGCCTACCCCAATAGCTCCGTAAAGAAAATTAACCGGGTAAATCAAGGCTGTTACCATTACAGGCCAGCTTGTTACAGTAACTGCTCCGTGGTTATAATCTTCCTGCCTGTAATTTATTGAACCTTCCAATCCAAAATCGGGAGATAACTTTGTTCTAAGTGCACCTCCAATCATAAATTTACTGTTATCGGCATCGGCAGCTTTATACCAGCCTAATTGTGGTCCGAGATATGCGGCAGATTGAGCTTTTATTACAGCGTTGATTCCAAAGAAAATACATATTATGAAAAACGATTTCTTACACATAATATATCTCCTATGTCTTGATACATTTTGTTCGGCGCCAGTATAAGAATCGTTATTCCTTAATCAAATGCAGTTTGACACATTGAGAAAAAGCACATTTTGAATAAGTCTTTTTGTCGGTTTATAAATTATTTGAAAAGATGACTTTAGTTTTAATTTAATATTTTATATATGACAAATTTGATGAGATTAATTAGTGCGGGAGTTAACAGTATTTTATAAGATCGAGGTATTTAAGCCGACCGAAAAACTTCTTCTATCAATATGAGTCAATCTCCAGGCAAATTCGAGGCTGACAGGTAGTGATAAGTAACCTATACTAAATCCCGTTTCCATTAATGGCTTTGTTAAAACGGAATATGGAATCGGCATAATGGCTGCAGATTTTGCAGACATATTTTTCCAGGCTGCATTGAAAAATGTATTCAAGCTTAAACTCCTTAAAATTGAAATTGGAATCAGCCTGTAAATTTCTTTTCGAATATTGTATTCAAGATTAAGAGTTAAAGTCTGATCGCCGAATATATTCCCTACTCCGACAGTTCTGAATGTAAAGTTTCTGCTTGTTCCCCCAATGTTTCCGGGTAATGCATACTGCATTTGAAGCGGTACAGGTCCGTCAGAATAAATTGCATTTATTTCAAAGCTTAAGCTCGATGTTTTATATGTATTTATTTCTCCCAAAACATTTGCACTGTAAGAAATAAAGTTCATATTGCTTTCAAGATATTTAGGACTGCTGATTAATACTCCGGCTCCGAATGTTAAGAATGAATGTCCGTCCGAAACTTTTCTCATTATATTATTCTCGATTATTTCATTACGGAAATCAAAGTTAATTCCCAGACTGAGAGTATTCAATCTTGCATCATAAATGGGAGGATTAACAGAATCCGGAAAAGTAAAATTACTATTGCTTGAATAATGTCTGCGCGTACCTAATAATGAAAAAGTAGTATTAGTCTGGGCCGAATGATCCATATGATTTGAATACACAGCATTTACATTCATAAACGATGTAACTTCATCTTCAATTCCGACATCAAAACCATTCTTATAATAAAAATTTCTAATATCGCGGCTTGAGAGAAGCGAATAAATAGTTGATGTAAAAGATCTATACCGATTTGCAGATGCAAAAAGCATTGCAATCTTATTATAAGCGGTGAAAGTAAAACCTATAGACCGGTCTTTGTAAGGATAAAATGAAAGATCAAGACTTCCCTTTGATCTTTTATCTGCAAATCCATGAGATAAATTTAATTTTGACCAGGTTGTGTTATTAAAAAGATCATTTCCATAAATATTCAGATTAATTGTATTCCCTTCTACATGATTGAACTGATAAACATCGAGGGGTCCGCTTATCGAAAAATGATCACTCAACCGGTATTGACGAGAAATAATTCTGGAAGCTTCGTAAAAAAATCCTTTATGAAAAGAACTTCTGCTGTTTATTTTTGCATAGGCAAGGGCCTCCTGGTGTGTAAGCGGAACTGTTTCATTATCCGAATCATGTTTTCCATCTGCAGGTAAAAACGTAAGAACGGCATCCGGATCATGGCTAACATTTTTATTCGAATTAATTAAATAATCTCCGATAAATGAATTTAATTCATAGTTAATTTTTACCATGCCTATATAATTTGAATTAGCTGCTATCCTGTAATCCAGAGGAAGATATAATCCGTTACCATAGCGAATAAACTGCTGTGTAATTGAAACATTTTCAAATAAATTGCCCGAATTTGCATTTTGATTGAGTGATCCTGTAACTTTTACAATATGATAGTCATTGCCGTCAATATATAAATAGCCTGTTAAACCGGGATCATTCTTGTCAACCGGTTCAAAATAAACTTGGTAAATTTTATCATTATTCGTCGTAAGCGTATCTTCAAAATAATACTTGTAATAATTCAATGCATCGGAAGAAAGCGGTGCCGGAAAAGTATGATTATAATATTCCAATTTTTCTCCGCATAAATTTTGAATTCTTCTAGTTCCTAAAAGTTCATTTAAAGATGAGGGTATTCTTGAGTGTTCTTTCGGTGTTTCAATTATTTCTCTGTATGATGAAGGACTGAAATAATAACCTTTACTCCAAAATTCATTTATCCCGTCAATCTTTAACGGTTTGGATTCCCAGATATTTGAAAAAAGATTTATTGTTCGGCCAAATATTCCTTCATTAATATTGATTGATCCTGTGCCAATACCAACTGCATCATTTTCCCTGGTAATAAATCTGTTATAAGCCTTAAATTGATAATTATTAATCTTCGAATACATTTTCATTTTAACAGCTAAAACCTCAGTAATTAATCCGTACGCAGAATATTTTTGGGATGTGTTATCTGATAATTTTGTTAATCCGTCTGAAGGCAATAAATAAATATTGGTTATATGACTTAAAATGCCGGCTGAAAGACAAACAGTATCGGAATTATAACCAACGGAAGAAAAAATAAGAATATTATTTTTGCGATTAACTGAAATGATATAATCGCCTTCCGAATTGGACGTTACAGCTTTTGTATTATTAATGTCTCGAATAACTGCATACGATATTCCCTTACCGGTTAATTTATCAAGAATTCTTCCTTTTACTTTCAAATTATTTGCTGCTGCAGTTGAATAAAGTAAAATCAAACTTAATATGAATAATCTATTAATTATGATGAACCTCATTTACTTAAAAAATATTATCAAAGTATCCGGAGGTAGTAAAAAGTACCTTAATTGATTAATAAATATTATTTAAAAAAATCTAAATAAAAAGGAAGAATTACATGTAAATATATTTCCATAAACAATATATTTAATGCATTTAATCGGTATTGTTATTTTGAGCATTATTAAAATTGAAGCTGCGAAATTGTATTTGAGCTACTAATATTCTTGCCTTTTTAATTTAAATGTGATTATATTTAACAATCTTGCCGGAAACTCTAATATATTTTTATCCCGGTAAGACAAAGTCATTATCGGGGCTTAGTTACACAAGGGAGTTTTAATGATGAAATCCGCTTATAATAAAATTAACAAGATTCTTGGTTTATTTTTAATTTTTGTTGCAATTAATGCTTTTGCAGGCGGGTATTACGGTCTAACCGGAGCAAAAAATATTCCTACTCAATGGCTAACTAACAGCCCTTTCTCAAACTATATAATTCCCAGCTTAATTCTTATGATAATAGTCGGAGGGACTTCATTATTCGCGGGAATTGCAGTATTGAAAAGATTCCGAAGTGCAGATATAATAGCTATTACAGCAGGAGCAGTTTTAATGGTTTGGTTGATAGTTGAAGTAATTATTATAGGATATGTTTCCTGGATGCAGACTGCTACAGCAATAGTCGGGATTTTTATATTAATTCTAGCCTGGTTAATTTAAAAAAGTGTAAAAGTGTCAAATATTTAGAATACAAAAATATAATTGAGCAATTAATTGTTGAATTATATTATAATAATTTGTATATGAATTTGGTAATAATTATATTTCGTTTATTAACGAAATATAATATTATGGTATCCGCAATTAAAGAAAATACAAAATTGTTTAAAGCATTATCTGATCCTAATAGATTAAGAATATTGAAAATGCTTCAAACAAAATCTTTGTGCGTATGTGAAATTACAGAAATTCTTAATCTAGCAACTTCTACTGTATCAAAACACTTAAGCATTCTTAGAGATACAGGATTTATTATTGAAGAAAAAGACGGGAAATGGGTAAATTATATGGTTAATCCCACACCTTCCGATAAAAGAATTTCATCTGTCTTATCTACTCTTGATTTCTGGATTTCGGATGACAGTTCAATAATTTCGGATAAACAAAAAATTCAAAAGGTGGACAGAAATATTGTTTGCGGCAGGTAATATTTTTTTATTATACATTTCGTTATTTGGCAAAATATAAAAAGATTATAAATGAAGATTCTAATTTTATGTACAGGCAATTCATGCAGAAGTCAAATGGCTGAAGGATTTTTAAAGTCATTTGATTCAAAGCTTGAAGTTTATTCTGCAGGAACAAATCCGTCCGATCATGTTAATCCGAATGCAGTTCTGGTAATGAATGAAGCAGGGATCGATTTAAGTAAAAATAAAACAAATAATGTTGATCAATTTCTTAACGAATCATTTGAATTTGTAATAACTGTATGTGATAATGCGAGAGAAACTTGTCCTGTGTTTATTGGGAAAGTCGGAAAACAAATTCACATTGGTTTTGAAGATCCTGCTGAAGCCAAAGGAACTGAAGAAGAAATTCTTGCCGTCTTTAGAAAAGTCAGAAATGAGATAAAAAAAGAATTTCTTGAGTTTTATAAAAACAATTTAATTAAGAATAAGTATTAAATAGAATAACAGAGTATCATATAAAATAAGGGAGAAATAAAAATGTTGAATATTAAAGTTCTCGGATCAGGCTGCCAAAACTGCTTAAATCTGGAAAACCTATGCAGAGAAGTTGTTGCCGAAAATAATTTGGAAGCAGAAATAGAAAAGGTTACCGATTATAAGGATATTATGAGCTATGGGATTATGAGTACTCCCGGACTTGTTGTTAATGGACAAGTCGTCCATAGCGGTAAACTTCCAACAAAATCTACTTTGACTCATTGGCTGACAAATACAATAGGATAAACGTTCATAAATAATAAGGATAAAAATGTCTTTATTCTCTAAAAGGTTGTCTTTTCTAGACAGATATTTAACACTCTGGATATTTCTGGCAATGTTTATCGGCGTGTTCTCCGGATATTTGTTTCCGGGCATAGTTGATTTCTGGAATTCATTTCAATCGGGAACAACAAATATTCCGATTGCAATCGGATTAATTTTAATGATGTACCCTCCCCTTGCAAAAGTAAAATATGAAGAACTCGGCGATATTTTCAAAAATGTTAAAGTATTATCTTTCTCTTTAATTCAAAACTGGCTGATTGGGCCGGTACTGATGTTTGTTCTTGCAATAATTTTTCTGCAAGGTTACCCGGAGTATATGGCCGGTTTAATTATGATTGGTTTAGCCAGATGCATTGCAATGGTTATTGTCTGGAACGAACTTGCAAAAGGAGATACGGAATACGCAGCAGGATTAGTTGCATTCAACTCGATATTTCAAGTACTTTTCTTTTCCGTTTATGCATATGTTTTTCTAAGCGTCCTCCCTTCCGTATTGGGATTGAAAACATTTAAAATTGATATAACCATCGGACAAATTGCAGAAAGTGTGCTTATTTATCTTGGCATTCCCTTTACCGCCGGAATTATTACTCGTTTTTCATTAATAAAATTAAAGAATAAGGATTGGTACCAAAATAAATTTATTCCCAAAATTAGCCCGATAACACTATTCGCGCTTCTCTTTACAATTATTGTAATGTTTTCACTTAAAGGTGAATACATTGTAAAAATCCCCCTTGATGTTGTAAGAATTGCTATTCCTTTAATTTTTTATTTCATCATTATGTTTTTTGTGTCTTTTTATCTCGGTAGAAAAATCGGAGCAGATTATTCAAAGACTGCTACACTTTCATTTACAGCAGCAAGCAATAATTTTGAGCTTGCAATAGCGGTTGCAGTAGCAGTGTTTGGAATAAATTCAGGTGAAGCTTTTGCAGCAGTAATCGGACCTCTTGTAGAAGTCCCGGTATTGATAAGTTTAGTAAACGTTTCATTATGGTTTCAGAAAAAATATTTCATAACAGTTGAGGAAGGAACCGTTAAGTCTCCAAATGTTTGTCCTTAATTTTAGGTCACAGAGTTGCACTGAGGATTCACTAAGTCGCACAGAGAATGTTACTAATCTCTGTGAAATTCTTGGTGTACTCTGAGGAACTCTGTGTAAAAAAGAACTTAGTTTAAATTAAAGTATGGAAATAGCAAACAAAAAAGATAATAAATATTATTTCGTTTTAATGCTCCTACCTTTATGGGTATTGATTTATTTAAGCCTTCAAAGCATTACGAATTTGCTGATATCGGATCTAATTAATCTTCCCAATAATTCTCACCTGACTAATGCAGTCAGCTTTTTTATTTTTGAGACACCGAAAGTCTTATTGCTTCTAATATTAATTGTTTTTGCGGTAGGAATTATAAGATCCTACTTTTCACCTGAAAAGACACGAAAAATTCTCGGCGGGAAAAAATTATTCGCCGGAAATGTTCTGGCGAGCATGCTTGGTATAGTTACTCCTTTTTGCTCATGTTCCGCAATTCCATTATTTCTCGGATTTGTTGAATCGGGCGTTCCGCTTGGTGTAACTTTTTCTTTTTTAATAGCTGCTCCGATGATAAATGAAGTGGCTGTTGTTCTTCTTTTCGGCCTATTCGGATGGAAGACAGCCCTATTGTACATGTCTACAGGATTGATTATTGCTATGATTTCAGGTTTTACTATCGAGAAATTAAAACTGGAAAGATTTGTTGAATCGTGGGTATATGAAATAAAAGCACCGATTTTAGAGATGAAAGAGGAAAAAATTCCATTTTCACAGAGGATAATTTCCGGTATTAACTCTGTAAAAGAAATTGTTGGTAAAGTATGGATATTTATTGTAATTGGAATAGCAGTCGGTGCTGGTATCCATGGATATGTTCCGGAGAATTTCATGGCAAGTCTTATGGGTAAAAGCGCATGGTGGTCTGTTCCTATCGCAGTTCTAATTGGTGTTCCAATGTATTCAAATGCGGCGGGAATTATACCTATTGTTCAGGCATTACTGGAAAAAGGCGCTGCACTCGGAACTGTGTTGGCCTTTATGATGAGCGTTATCGGGTTATCGCTGCCCGAAACAATAATATTGAAAAAAGTATTAAAACTTCCTTTAATATTTATTTTTATTTCTATAGTAGCAATTGGAATAATAATAGTTGGATTTCTTTTCAACATAATATATTAAAAGTACTTAATCCCCTCAGATGCTTATGCCGATTCTGAATTAGACATAAATAAAAATTTTCCAACTTATTCTATAATTATTTTAAGCTTTTCATTTATGTAATAATACTTTTTTTAAACCGTCTTTTACTTTTTGATCAATCGGGCCTTTCATTAAATCGGCAATTGTCTTCTCTACATTATAATTAATCCTTTTTAAATGAATTTTTTCATTCTCATAGACTGCATAGCATGCTTGGCCGCCGTCTCTGGCAAGTCCTACACTGCCTGGATTTACAACAATTGTGTTATTAACTTTCTTTTGAAATTGAACGTGAGTATGTCCTAATAAAATATAATCCGCTTTAATATTTTTTACCTCTTCATCAATTTCTTTTTCGTTAATATATTTTGAAATATTACCCTGTGGCGAAGCATGTGCTAAAAAGAAAGAGGTATTTTCAATACGAATTTTATTAAGGATCGGCATGTCCTTTAGAAACTTTATATCATCTTTACTCAATAATTTTTTATGCCATTCTCTTGTAGCAATTGAATATTCACGGAATGTTCCCATGCAGTTGCAGTCAACATTATAGCCAAGTGCATTATCATGATTACCTCTTACAAAATAATCTGCATATTCCTTAATAAATTTTACGCATTCCTTTGGATTTGGTCCATAATCAATAACATCACCAAGAAAGATAAGCTTATCATAATCGCCGTCATTTTCTAAAACTGCATTTAAAGCAGCCAGATTTGCGTGAATATCGGAAATAATTAATATTTTCATAAACAGGTTTTTGTTATTTTAATTATAAAAAAATATAATCAGTTAATTACAAAATCAATTACGATAATGTGCGGAAAGATTCTTGGAATTAATATATTATTTATTATTTTTGCTTCGCAATGGTGATGGAGTTCGCCTTAATTGTTATATTATTAATTGATTTCAATTGTCCAAATACCCCACGGACTAATAACTCCTACTCAAATTATTTTATTCAAAAAAAGGAGACGTGAACTTTGCAGAACTATATAATTGTATTTTTTGGAGCAGGATTCGGAGGTATGATAAGATATTGGGGCTCGGCTTTTGTATATAAATTTCTACCCGATAATTTTCCGTACGGAACATTATTCGTTAATTTGTTAGGAAGTTTTTTAATCGGAATGTTTATGTACTATCTTAACGATAATGAATTAATCAGTTCGGATATGAGGATATTTCTGACAACCGGTCTTTGCGGAGGATTGACCACATTTTCTACATTCTCATTTGAAACTATAAATTTGTTAAAGGATAAAGAATTTTTGTTTGCCGGGATAAATGTTTTACTAAATGTTGTATTAACATTGCTGGCGCTTTTTATTGCTTATAAAATTTCAAAACTTTTAGCCGGAGTTTAATATGGAAATAAAAGGAGAAGCAAAGCTGGTTAGGATATTTGTCGGTGAATCCGATATCTACAATCATATACCTGTTTATGAAGTGATAGTTAATGAAGCAAGGAGGTTTCACTTAGCAGGGGCAACGGTATTTAAAGGAATTATGGGATTTGGTAGAAACAGCATAATTCATACTGCAAAAATTTTAAGGCTGTCGGAAGACATGCCAATGGTTGTTGAAATAGTTGATGAAGAAGAAAAGATTGATAAATTTTTACCGATAGTTCATGACATTTTTGAAAAAGCAAATTCCGGCGGATTAGTTACTATGGAGAAAGCAGAGATTATAAAGTATGTAAGCAATAAAAAGTAAAACATATTTTTTATAATTCCAATCTTGTTATAACACCGTGAAGCTTGTTATACGGGAGATCGTAAAATCTAACAAACGGAGGGGTTACTTTCTTCAAGAACGCATAAACTTTTAGAAAAACTTTGTTTGTGGTTATATCTTCTACGCCGTAAAATATTACTTTTTCACTTATTTCGTTTTCTTTTAGAATTTTCGGAATATCCAGTATTTCCATATATCCCGAATATATTTGAATTCCTGACAAACCGGGTGCAATATCCTCTTTAACCTTTGATGATATGCCGTAGGGATTATCAGTAGTAATTATTGAGACCAATATATTATTTTCATAAATAATATTTCCCCTGATTATACAATGGAACATATATGGAGGAATTTCTTTTAGACTTCTTGTAAAAAATAATGCCGTCCCTTTTATATTGGTTCCTTTTCTATAAATTTGATTATAACTCTCAATAAAAACATCAATTGGTAAAGATCGAAAAGATTTATGCATTGCACGTCCGCCTCGTGACCAAAGCTGAATAATAAAATACGGTATAGCTGCAATAACAAGCGACCAAAAACCTCCATGCGGAATTTTGTTGAATACTGCAATTAGAAACAAAAAATCCACAAGAAACACAAGCATTGCAATAATCATCCTGCTTCTCTTTTTCCTAATATTAAATATCCATATCATAAATGAAGAGCTTATTGTCATCGTGGCAGTTACGGCTAATCCGTATGCAGCAGCTAAATTCTCGGATTTTTGAAAGATAAATATCATAAACAGTACGGCAACTAAAAGAATCCAGTTAACACTGCCTATATAAATCTGAGATTTCAAATGTGTGGAAGTATATTTAATCTTCATCAATGGAAAAACGCGCGTTGTTATGCCCTGGTAAACAAGTGACATTACGGCACTAATCATTGCTTGTGATGCAATTATTGTTGCAAATAAAGTAAGTATGAGAAACGGTATATATAAAAAGTGAGACATTGATTTAAACATTGTATATAAAACGGCATCCTTTACATGATGTGTCATCATGAATGCACCCTGCCCCAAATAATTTATTACCAGAGCAAAAAATACAAAATACCATGCATGCCTTATCGGCTGACTTCCCAAATGACCCATGTCTGCATATAATGCTTCGCCTCCGGTTGCACAAAGAATTACTTCGCTCAAAACAAAAAAGCCCGAGAGCCCGTTGTGGAGCATAAATTCTACTGCATAATGAGGACTAACGGCTGCCAATATTCCGGGTGCTTGAAAAATAAAATATAAACCGGAAATTAATAATGAAGAAAACCAGACGATCATGATAGGCCCGAATGTATAAGATACTTTGTCGGTTCCTTTGAATTGAAATGCAAATAATAAAATAGTTATAATACAGGTTATCAAAATTATGGTGCTTAAGGGAATATGACCTATCCCGGGTATCAAGTCAAGTCCTTCAACGGCTGAAAGTATACTAATAGCCGGAGTAATAACTCCGTCTCCCATTAAAAGTGAAACACCGAGAAAACCTAAGAATGTAGCAAAAGCAGCCTTCCTGCCGGTTTTAACACTACTCGCTAATATCTCTTTTAATACTATTATTCCTCCTTCACCTTTTATACTTAAGCTCATCGCCAGCCATGCGTATTCAATTGTCACGAGCATTATCAATGACCAGAAAATAAGGGAAAGGACGCCCATTAAATTTTCGGGAGAGGGAGATGTAAGAGTGAAAATTACTGTAAGTGTATAAATGGGGCTTGTACCGATATCTCCAAATACAAGACCCATTGCTTGCATTACTTCTTTAAAAGAAGAAAATTTATTTTTTTCCTGCATTATAGGTTACTGAATATTTCTCTAAATTTTACAAGACGTAAACTTAAATATAAAATTAAGACGAAATAATAATACTTTGATTTTTTAAAAATTTTTTAATCGGCCGTTTAAAAATAATGTTAGAATGAAAATATTTCCCTATTCAGCTTTTTATCATAAAGAAATTATGATGCTACGACCTTTTATTATATAAATTTTAAAACGGTAAAATCTTATCGACTAATTATATTATCGTTCCAAGACAATTAATTCAGAAATAAATTTAAAGATATTTTTATAAAAATCACTATTGAATTTTAATTTATTAGTATTATATCGATTTACTTTATTCTGAAATTTCTTTCCTTTTCCAGGCTATTTTTACCATAATAAGGAGACCTACAAGCAATACTAACATTAAAGCTCGAGAACCCCAAATGTAAGGAATGTTTTGTTCAGGCACTCCCTTTAACATAAAAGTAGGAATAGCATCTTGCACTAACCACCATAACATAACAACTGCTAAAATTACAGGCGTAACAAATTTCATTAAATAGTAAAATACACGAGGGATTTTAATATCCCCTCCTCTATTCATTTCGTCCCAGGCTTTATCTGAACCAAAAACCCACATAAATAAAATAGTTTCAATTAAAGCAAATAAAACAAGACCAAAAGTACCTGCCCAGTAATCCATTTCATCCAAAAAACCGTATTTAAGGAAAAAGATTACAAATTGTACAGAGATTAAAACAACTACTGCGAGTATTGCAGTAGCTTTTGCACGGGACATTTTAAATTCATCTTCTAAGAATGCAATAATCGGCTGCCCCATTGCTACAGAAGAAGTAATTCCGGCAAAGAATAAAAGCAGGAACCAGATAAAGCCAAAAAATTCACCGAATGGTATTTGATGAAATATTAAAGGCATCGAAACAAAACCTAAATCAAATGCACCTGCCTTGGCAATTTGTGTAGTCATTGCAATTCCAAAAAATGCTATTGCAGCAGGAATAGCAATCGAACCGCCCATAATAACTTCCACAAATTCATTTGTAGCGGCAGTGCTTAAACCAGAGAGTGCAATATCATCATTGGCCTTGAGGTAACTAGCATAAGCTTGAATTGTTCCCATTCCTACCGATAAAGTAAAAAATATTTGTCCCGCTGCAGCAAGCCATACACCGGGATTTCCTAGTGCACTAAAATTTGGATTCCAAATAAATGCAACTCCGTTCGCAATTGAATTTTGAGGAACACTAGGATTAGGAGTTCCTAAAGTTAATACCCGAATTGTTAAAATAATTCCAAACAAAAATAGTAAAGGCATTGCTATCTTAGCCAGTTTCTCTATTCCTTTTGAAATACCTTTATATAAAACCCAGAAATTGAGAGAAAATGTAATAAGCATAAAAATATATGCAGGCCATAAACTGGAAAAGTGATCACCTGTCATCTTTCCTTGAAAACTGTATAAGAAAGTTCTCATAGCAGCATAATTTGATTCGTTAAAATAGGATTTTGTAATTGAGAAGAAGCTGTAACCCAAAGTCCATGATTCGATATAGGTATAATAGATTAAAATGACCATAGAAATAAAAAGCCCCAAGGTACCGAAGTATTTTGCAGCCTTGTTTTTCCACAATACATCAAACATACCGGGAGCACTTCCGTGATTGTATTTTCCGCCGTTTCTTCCAATACCCCATTCGATCCACATCAAAGGAATACCGAGAACAAGGAAGAAGATAAAATACGGAATCATGAAAGCTCCTCCGCCGTTTTCAGCGGCTTGAACGGGAAAACGTAAAAAGTTTCCCAGACCAACAGCATTACCTGCAACAGCGAGAATTAAACCTATTTTACTACCCCATTGTTCTCTTTCGTTTTGTTGGGCCATATTTTCTCCTTTGGATCTGTTAACTGTTTTATTATTTATTGGTATGTATGATAATCTGAATTTCTATGTTAATTGAAAAAATATTTTAGAACCTATTTTAAAATTAAATTTGTTTATTGTTCCCCAATTTAATGTAATCATATAAAATAATTATATAATTTATTTAACAAGGCGTTAAAATTTGCTAATAATTGCAACTAAATTCAATTCATGTGACAAAAATCATTAAATAAGTAATAATTGAAATTAGCCTTTTGGCCCGGAAATCAAATTAAAATTTATTTTAATATAGTACCTAATCTAATTCGAATTATATAAAATGGATCATATAAATAAAATTCTTACCTCAATATTTATTTGAGTTTAAATTTTATAATTGCCATTTTGAAAAGCGAAATCCTAATTTTACTTCGTTATTAAAGTGGTCGAGAGGACTAATTATTTTTGCTTCAATTTTTTTTATTTTCGTCGCATTTAACAAATTCATTCTTTCTATTTTAATAGTATAGTTCGCGATGGTGCAAGATAATTTGTTTTTTAAAATTAAGGGTAAAATTACTCTGTTTTCGCCGAAGGAATATTAGAATGTATATTTGTAGTGCAGTTACTTTTGAAACAATTAGCGACTATGTTATTTTTGCAGCATAGTTATCCTATGTACTCTAGGCATTAAGAATTTTTATTTTAATAAAGTCATTCAAATTACCCGAAAGCGCTGTGAGATTGTGGCTAATGATGCCGGAATTATCAATTATGATAGAAAAGATAAAATAAAAATTTCAGTTGTTTGATTTATATTTTTGAACATTTAAAACATATCTGTAAAAATGAAAACAAAAAGATTTGTAATTATTGATGCAATGGCACTTTTATACAAAGCATATTTTGCATTTATAAACCGTCCTCTTGTTACTACAAAAGGAGAACCGACCTCTGCTGTTTACGGTTTTTTAACCCAATTGTTAAAAATATTGGAAGATCATAAACCGGATTATATTGCGGTTGCGTTCGATTCTAAAGAAAAAACATTCAGACATGATAAATATGAAAATTACAAATCCTCAAGGGAGGCTATGCCGGAGGATATGATTCCGCAGCTTGCACGAGTTAAGAAAATTATAGAAACCCTAAACATGCCGATTTATATTCTTCCTAAATATGAAGCGGATGATATAATTGGAACAGCAGTCAAAAAAGCTGAAAAGAAAGGATTAGAATCTTTTGTAATTACACCTGATAAAGATTATAACCAGCTAGTAACAGAAAATGTGAAAATTATTCGTCCGGGAAAAACAACCGATGAAATAATTATATATGATGTAAAAAAAGTAAAAGAAGAATTCGGATTTGAACCCTCTCAAATGATCGATTATTTAGCATTGATTGGCGATAAATCGGATGATATTCCCGGTGTAGCCGGAATTGGTCCCAAAACGGCAATTCCTTTAATTCAAAAATACGGTTCGGTTGAAAATATTTATAAACATATTGAAGAAATAGAAAAAGCAGGTACCAAAAATAAACTGATAGATGGAAAGGATAACGCAATTCTATCGAAAGATCTGGCAACAATTCATTGCGCGGTTCCGCTTAAATTCGATTTTGAAGAAGCAAAATTCAGCAAGCCGGACTTTGATAAGTTAAGAGGAATTTTCATCGAACTTGAATTTAAAACTTTATACAGCAGACTCCTGAATATTTACGGTAACGGCAAGGATGAAATTAAAGATGAAGAAATTGAATCGGAGGAAATTGAAACTTACGACAAAAAGAAAGCAAATTATAAACTAATATTGAATGTAAAAGATGCAAAGGCACTTGCGGAAAAGTTGAAGAAAACGGAATTATTCGTCTTTGATACTGAAACCAATAGTCTTGATTATTTTACATTAATAATGGCGGGGGCTTCTTTCGCAACAAAAGCCGGTGAAGGATATTTCATTGCTCTAAATCCTCCGAAAAATAATAATGAATTATTTTCAATTCAGGTAACAGGTAGATTAGATTTGGAAGATTTTGTAAAAATCTTTAAGCCTGTTTTTGAAAATAAGAAGATTAAAAAAGTCTGTCAGAACGGGAAATTCGACATAGCGGTTTTAAGAAGCCAGGGTATAAATGTGGAAAATTTTTATTTCGATACTATGCTGGCAAGTTATATTATAGATCCGGATCAAAAACACGGGATGGATGAGTTATCCCAAAAATATTTAAAATATAAACCTATCCCCCTTTCGGAATTGATCGGTACAAAAAAAGATCCGTCAAAAATATTTGATGTAGACGTAAATTTACTATCTTCTTACGCAGCTGAAGATGCGGATGTTACCTACCGTCTATATGAAATATTGGATAAAGAATTAAACAAAAATAAATTAACTAAAGTGGCATTTGATGTTGAATTTCCCCTTGCTCCCGTCCTTGAAGATATGGAGCGAGAAGGTGTAAATCTCGATGAGAAAGCTCTAAATATGTTTAGTAAAGATCTGCAGATTTTATTAGATAACTATACTCAAAATATATATAAGGCTGCAGACGAAGAATTTAATATCAATTCGCCGCAGCAGCTTCAAAAAATTCTTTTTGATAAGCTTGGTTTAAAAACAGGAAAGAAAACAAAAACAGGGTTCTCTACAGATGTAAGATCATTGGAAGCTTTAAGAGGAGAACATGAAATTATTGAATTAGTAATAGATTACAGGCAGGCATCAAAACTAAAATCTACATATGCAGACTCTCTCCCAAATTTAATTAATCCTCAAACCGGAAGAGTACATACCAGCTTTAACCAAACAGCAGCATCAACAGGGCGTTTATCTAGTAATGATCCCAATCTGCAGAATATCCCAATCCGTACCGAAATGGGAAGAGAAATTCGGAAAGCTTTTGTACCGAGAAATAAAGATTATGTTTTAATCAGTGCTGATTACAGTCAAATAGAATTAAGAATTCTTGCAAGTATTTGCGGTGATGAAGGTTTGACAAAAGCTTTTAGAAAAGGAGAAGATATTCATAGAAGTACGGCTGCCCTGGTTTTTATGGTTAAACCGGAGGAAGTAACTCCTGACATGCGTCGAAAAGCTAAGGAAGTCAACTTCGGAATATTATATGGTATCGGACCATTCGGTTTAAAGACAAGACTCGGTGTGACACAAACTCATGCAAAAGAAATAATTGAAACGTATTTTAATACTTTTAAGCGAGTTAAAAATTATATGGATGATTCGGTATTAAAAGCCAGAGAAAAAGGATTTGCAGAAACTTTACTCGGACGAAGACGTTTCTTAAGAAATATTAACAGCAGCAACCGTGTTGTAAGGCAATTTGAAGAAAGAGTTGCCATAAATATGCCTATACAAGGAACGGCAGCCGATATGATAAAGCTGGCTATGATTAAAATCCAAAATGAATTAAAAAAGAGAAAAACAAAGACGAAAATGGTTTTGCAGGTTCATGATGAACTTTTATTTGATGCACATAAGGATGAAGTAGATGAATTGAAGCCTTTAATTAAAGAGTTAATGGAAAATGCGCTTCCGATGAAAGTTCCTATCCTTATTGAAACCGGAGTCGGTGAAAACTGGCTGGATGCTCATTAAAAAAGTTTTAAGTTTATAAAGTTTTTGAACTAAATAAGAAATGAATATAAATCCCCACAACATAAAGAAAATACTGTGCATAAAACCCCGGGGAATTGGAGATATAGTTTTATCTACAATCGTATTGGATAATTTGATTTCATTCTTCCCTTCTGTAAAAGTTGACTATTTAACAGAAGATTTTGCCAAATCGGCCGTAGAAAATAATCCTCTGGTTAATAAAGTATTAACTATGAAAAAAAAGGAATTCTCTTTAAAAACTTCTTTTAGGATAAGAAAAGAAAAATATGATTTAATTCTTGATCTATGGTCGAACCCTAGAAGCGCTCAAATTACATTTCTTTCCGGAGTTAAATTTAGAGCCGGATTCGGTTATAGGGGAAGAAAATATGCATATAATATATTAGCTTCATCCGACAGAGGCAATCATCATTCTGCCGAACATAACCTTGTTTTACTTAAAGCTTTGAACGTCCCGATAATTTCAAAACGAATCTATTACTTTACTTCAGATAAAGAAAACAGCTTTGGTAAAAATTTTATTGAAAAAAATATTCCTTCCGATTATTCGGTAATGGGTATAGTACCTTCAGGCGGCTGGCCTTCAAAACGATGCGATGCAGGCAAATGGGTAGAAATATGTAAAACAATTTCCAGTATATATAAGACCAAATTTTTAATTCTTTGGGGACCGGGAGATGAAAAGGATGCAAATTACATTGCTAAAAACTTCCCTGAAGAAACAGTCTTGGCACCTAAAACAGATTTGAATATGATGGCAGGATTAATCCAGCATTGTAATTTAATAATAGCAAACGATTCCGGACCAATGCATATCTCCGCCGCTTTGGGAATACCAACACTTGGTTTGTTTGGACCGACAAATCCGAAAATGCACGGTCCCTATTCCGAAATTTCCGATTATGCAATTAAGGAAGATTTATTCTGTATAATTTGTAACCATACTGTTTGTCCATATCAGCATGAGTGTTTCAAGGAATTGCCGGTTGATCAAGTATTGATAAAGATTAACAAATTAATTCAAAGAAGTCACATTAAAGTTGCTAAAAATGAAAGTAGTTGAAAACTTCTTTAAAAATTTATTGTTAAAATTACTTTTGATTTTCAACTCTAAAAATGTAATGAGTAACGGGGATGCTAATCATATCGGCAGTAAAATATTATTTATCAGATTAAATAGAATTGGAGATGCGCTAATTACTACTCCCCTTCTTCATGTTATCAAAAAAAATCTTAATGCAAAAATTTATGTCTTAGCAGATAAGAAAAATTATGTCGCTTTCAATCATAATCCGGATATAGACAAACTGATCATATTTAACAAAGGGATAAAGGGATTTCTTGAAATTAGGAAATTGGTCAAGTTTGAAAATATAAATACCGTGGTTGATCTTCACGATGATGTTTCCACAACTGTAAGCTTTTTAATTGCATTATCAAACGCACCTAATAAGTTTGCTTTGGGAAAAGACAACAAAAATATTTATACAAAAACAATTACAAGATTGGATGCGACAAAATTTCATATAGTTGATCGAATTTTGGAGCTGGCAAAACTTTTTAATATTAATCATGATAACTCTGATCAAAATATTCACTATAATCCCGGTGAAGAATCCATAAAAAAAATTAATGATTTTTTAATAAAATCCTTTACTGCTAAAAGATTTCTTATAGGAATAAATATTTCAGCAGGCAGTAAAGCAAGATTCTGGGGAATTGAAAATTATAAAAAACTTATTCATAGTTTATCGGATTTTGATATAAATATAATGTTAATATGTTCACCGGATGATTCGGGAGAGGCTCGAATAATTTCTAATAACAAATTAAAAATATTTTATTCCAAAGATTACAGCGATTTTGCCGCTATGATTTCAAAATTAAATTTGCTTATAACACCGGATACTGCAGCAGTTCATTTGGCATCGGCTTTTCAAGTTCCTGTTTTCGGCTTATATGTTAAATATAAGACTAATGAGACAATTTGGTCGCCTTATAAATCGGATTTTGAATGTGTAATTACAGAAGAACCTAACCTGGAAAATGTAGAATTTAATGAGGTTATTGGTAAATTAAAACCTTTTATTAAAAAACATATTTACAGCAGTTCAAATGTTTCCAGATAGAAAATTTATTAATCCTTTTGCGCTTTCAAGAAGAATAAACAGACCTCTGATTCTTGACGGCGCTATGGGCAGTATGCTCCAGCAGTCCGGAATAAAAAGCAGCGGTTCATTATGGATGTCTCTTGCAAATATCAAACATCCCCGAATTGTCTTTGATATACATAAAAAATATATCCGGGCAGGGGCAGACATTATAACCACAAATACTTTTAGGACAAATCCTTTTGCAGTTCGAAATTATAATAAAAGATTGAACAACAAAAAGCTAGTCAAAGAAAGCGTTAAACTGGCAATTGAAGCTGTGGATGATTCACCGATATTTATAGCAGGATCAAATGCGCCTGCTGAAGATTGTTATCAAGTACAGCGAAAATTATCTTTGAAAGAACTTCAAATAAATCATTATAACCATATAAATTATTTAATGGAAAGCGGGTGTCACTTTATTTTAAATGAAACGCAGAGTCATTTAGATGAAATTAAAATCATTTCCCATTTCTGTTCAAAAAACGGCACACCTTATATAATTAGTTTATTTGTCGATGAAAAGCTAAAACTTTTATCCGGCGAAACTCTAACAGAAGCAATTAAAATGATCTTGGATTATCAGCCGCTGGCTATCGGGATAAATTGCATAAGACAAGAAACATTTATGAAATTCTTTAAAAAAACAAATTATAATTTTTTATGGGGAGCATATCTAAATTGCGGCAGTGGAAATTTTACGGACGAGAATATAAAATGCGGAGTTAGTTCATCTCAGTACAAAAAGACAATTGAAAGTATTCTGCCGAAATTTCCGTCATTTGTAGGAGCCTGCTGCGGCTCTACTCCCGAACATATTAAAGGGATAAAGAAATTACTCAATGGAAGAATTTAGAATTAAAACACCTGCAAAAATAAATTTCGGGTTAAACGTTATTGGTAAAAGGCCTGACGGTTTTCATAATATAGAAACAATTTTTTACCCGGTTAAGCTTTATGATTATTTGACCTTTTCATTTTCAAAGTCATTTAAATTTTATAGTAATGTAGAATCGTTAAATAAGGAACCAAATAATTCCATAATCAAAGCAAAAAGGCTGCTTGAAAACTTAACTAGAAAGAAATTGAATTTTATCGTCAGATTGGAAAAAAACATCCCTATAGGAGCAGGGATGGGCGGCGGAAGTTCAGATGGCGCAGCTACGCTTTTGGCATTAAATAAAATATTCGAATTAAAACTATCTAAGCAAAAGGTTAAAGAATTAGCATTAAAAATAGGTTCCGATGTCCCCTATTTTATAGAACCAAAAACTGCATTTGCTATATCAAGGGGAGAAGTTATTCAAAAAATAAAATTTAAAATTCCATATCCTATTTTAATTGTTAATCCCGGAATAAATGTTTCAACTAAATGGGCGTATCAGAATATTATCCCTCACAAGCCCAAATATCATTTGTTTAATTTGCCCTTAATCGGATTTGAAAGATTTAATAAACTTAAAGATCTGGTAACTAATGATTTTGAAGAATCAGTATTCAAAAGATATCCTAAAATCCAAGAAATTAAATTAATCTTATATAATTCGGGTGCAAGGTTTGCGTTAATGACAGGAAGCGGTTCTACTGTATTCGGAATATTCAAAAATATCAGGCAAGCCCAAAAAGCAGATGAAATTTTTAAAAAACATTATTTTACATTTATAAGTAAGCCTTAAGGATTAAATTTGGTTAATACCCTTTTTAACTTACTGCACTTTCCATAATTTCAGCAAAGCCGCGTGATGCATTAAGTTTCATCATAACGCCATAAGGTATTGTTATATTATTCTTAAGGTGTCCATGAGAAAAATTATAAACAATCGGAATATCTAAACTGCCAAAATAATCTCCTATTACTTCACCAAGTGTTAGTGTCTTTTTCGCCGGATCGGTTTCATTACAATCTACAAATACTCCTAAAATTATACCGCTCGGTTGTTTAAGAACTTTTGCAAGTCTCAATTGATTAAGCATTCTATCGATTCGATAAGGCACTTCGCTTACATCTTCCAAGAAAAGAATTTTATCTTTAACAGCAGGCAAATATTCCGTACCCAAAAGCGAAGTAACAAGTGCAAGATTCCCGCCTACAATCCTTCCCTTTGTATTTCCTTTATTCAATGTAAATAGTTTGTCTTCTGCCGGCAGTGATATTTTACCGAAACTCTTTTTAGACGTAATTAAACCCCAAAACATTTCTTCAGTAAAGGGACTTATTTCATTATAAAAATCAACTGCTAACATCGGCCCGCCAAAAGTAATTAAACCTGTTTTCTGAAAGAAAGCCATTTGAAGTGCTGTAATATCACTATAGCCGACAAATATTTTAGGATTTGCCCCTATTAATTTATAATCAATTTTATCAAGCAGCTTTGGAGAACCATAACCGCCTCTAATGCAAATAATAGCTTTAACTTCTTTTTTCTTAAACATATAATGTAAATCCTGTAATCTTTCCTCATCAGTCCCAGCTAAGTATCCTCGAATTTTCCCTACATTTTTACCAACTTCAACTCTATAACCCAATTTTTCCAAATATTGTACCCCTAATTCAATTCTTGTAAGATCATCCGGAGATGAAGCCGGTGAAATAATTCCTATTAAATCGCCTTTTACAAGTCTTTTTGGTTTAAGAATTTTCATAACCCCCCATATATTTTAATGGTAGTTTAATTAAATTTGTATTAATTTAATAAATCAAACATTATCTTTCAAATTTCTATATAATATAAATTAAGTAATTACTTAAAAGGAATAATTTAAATGAGTGATGCTAATAAGTTGATAAATAATAAGTTAGCCTTGCAAAAAAAAGCACATAAAATAAAATTATTATTAACAGATAATGACGGAGTTTTAACCGACACCGGAGTTTTTTATTCATCCCGTGGTGAAGAATTTAAAAGATTTTCAATTAGAGATGGAATGGGAGTTGTACGGCTAAGAGAACTAGCTTCAGTTGAAACAGGAATTGTAACGGGAGAATTATCAGGAAGCGTAAAAAAACGTGCTGAAAAATTAAATATAACAGAACTTTACCTCGGTGTACGTTCTAAAGAATTATTGTTAAATAAAATTCTGAAAAAACATAATTTTAAACCCGAAAATATTGCATATATAGGTGATGATGTTAATGATTTAGAAATTATTAAATTAGTCGGTTTAAGCGCTTCACCTAAAGATGCTGTTCCTAAAATAAAAAAGATAGTTGATTATGTCTGCCAAACTAAAGGAGGTTATGGAGCATTTAGAGAATTTGCCGAGTTAATAATAAAGTTTAAAACAACCAAATGACTATTTTTATAAATTCTTCCCTATCTATAAAAACTAAAACAATTCAAAGGCTACGGTATTTAACATTATAAGTTTTATAGCATAAATATCCATCTTTCCTAGTAAATTTGTTGTAATAATCATCTATATTGAAAACTTATTCATTTTCCTATTGACAAATAGATTCAATTTATTTATGTTTACGCCAATGAAAAAATCAATGCTACATATAATCAATTCAAAAGAGCTTAAGCAGTTATTTTATAAAATTCTGCCAAGCAGATTGCTTTTACCACGCCGTCCCCGTTTGGGGTAATACATATCATCATTTAAATAATTATATCAAAAAAACAGTTTTAAATATTTAAAGGAAATTAAATATGATTTCAGTAGGCATTATAGGTGGAAGCGGTTACACCGGGAAAAAATTGGTGCAATTTTGTAATGCACATTTGTTTGTAAATGAATATAAAATTTATGCTCAAAAGTCGGCAGGTCAATTTCTGACTGATTTATTTCCCGATTTAGATGGACAAATAGTAAATTCTAAAATTGAAAGTATTGACGAATTATCTTATGAACATGATGTATATTTTATTGCACTTCCCCATGGTGAAGCTCTTAAATATGTTCCTAAATTAATTATGTCTGGCAAAAAAGTAATAGATCTTGGAGGAGATTATCGACTAAATTCTAAAGTGGAATATGAGAAATGGTATGGAATACCACATTCCTCTCCTTCTTTGTTAAAAGAAAAAATATACGGATTGTCGGATTATTACGGCACCAATTACTCAAATATTAATTTAATTGCAAACCCGGGCTGCTATCCTACTGCAGCGCTGATTTCATTATTACCTCTTGTTGAAGGTTATAATGAAAATATTATTTCGGTTAGTGTAAATGCATACTCCGGAACAAGCGGTGCGGGAAAAACTCCTAAACTTGAATTAATGATGTCCGAAATGGATGGCGATGTATCGGCATATAATTTAAATAATCACAGGCATCAGCCGGAAATAATGCAAATGCTGAAACAATGCGGGTTTGATTCTCCTTTTTCATTTACAACACATCTTTTGCCGGTTTCAGTTGGAATTTACTCTACTTCTTCTATTCACTTAAATAGTAATATTAATGAGAATGAATTAATAAATTATTACAAGAAATTTTATTCGGGATCACCCTTTATAAGGATAAGAGAAAATCCGCCTCATCTAAATTGGGTGGTAAATTCCAATTTTTGCGATGTAAATATTTCGGTAAAAGATAAAGTTATAATTATTACTTCTGCAATTGATAATCTTATAAAAGGTGCATCAGGTCAAGCCGTTCAAAATATGAATAAGCTGTTGGGTTTTGAGGAAAGTTTAGGCCTTGGATTGAAGGGAGTACAAGATGCATCAATTTATTGAAAAAGGATCGGTTACAACTCCTAAAGGCTTTAAAGCTGCCGGAATATTTTGCGGAATTAAACGAAAGAAAAAAGATTTAGCCTTAATTTATTCGAATGAACCTTGTATAGTAGCCGGGACTTACACACTTAACAAAGTAAAAGCTGCACCGTTATTACTGACACAAAGTACGGTGAAAAAATCTTCTTTTGTTAAAGCGGTTTTAATTAACTCAGGCAATGCAAATGCATGCACAGGAGAAACAGGTGAGCTCGATGCCCTAAATATGCAAAAATGGTGTGCTGAGAAATTAGATGTTTTTTCGGCTGAGGTTTTAATAGCATCTACCGGTGTTATAGGTCAAAAAATGCCTATGGATAAAATAAAAAACGGAATTGAAGAAATTGTTCCGTTAATTACCGAAACCGGCGGATTAGATGCGGCTGAAGCAATAATGACTACGGATACTAAAATAAAATCTTTTGCAATAAATATTAAAACCGGTTCCGGTGAAGTTAAGATTGGAGGTATTTGCAAAGGCAGCGGAATGATTGCTCCGAACATGGCTACAATGCTAGCTTTCATTTCCACAGATGCGGAAATTGAAAAGCGATTATTACAAGAAACTCTTTCAAATGCTGTTCAAATTTCGTTCAACAAAATTTCAGTTGACGGTGAAACGAGTACTAATGATATGGTATTACTTTTGGCCAACGGTGCATCCGGTGTAAAAATTACTAAAGAATCAAGTGAATTCTTATCATTTAAAAACGCACTGGAAGATTTATGCAAAGAAATGGCAAAATCAATTGTTTCCGATGGTGAAGGTGCAACAAAATTAGTTACAATCAATGTAAAAAATGCAAAATCCAAAGAAGATGCCGATATGATTGGAAAATCAATTGCGAATTCTTCATTAGTAAAAACGGCTATTTACGGTTCCGATGCAAATTGGGGAAGAATTTTAAGTGCAGCCGGCCAAAGCGGCGCTGATTTTGATCCTTCAAAAGTCTCAATTAGTTTTAATGATTTACCTATTCTACTGCCCTCTTATACACTGGCTGTTGATGAAGAAAAAGCTACTGAAATTCTTTCACAGCATGAATTCTTAATCAATATTGATTTGAATTCGGGCTATGAAGAAACTACATGGTGGACTTGCGATTTAACGGAAGAGTACATTAGAATTAACGCAGATTACAGGACTTAAGGAAAAGGAATTAAAATGAAATTAGCTATAATAAAAATAAGCGGCAAATCAATAACTGAATTTTTGAATACAGACAAATGGATATCTTTCCTTAATGATTTTTCAACAAAATATAATGGTATCATTTTAGTTCACGGCGCCGGAAAAAGTATTTCAGAATGGTCTGAGAAATTGGATTTGGAAACTCAATTTATAGACGGCCAGAGAGTAACTTCTAAAAAACAAATGGAAGTAGTTGCTGCCATACAGGCGGGTATTTTAAATAGTCAAATTAATGCCAAACTAAACGCCAACGGATTGGAATCAATCGGCCTTTCAGGTATAGATAGGAATACTTTTACAGCAGAATATTTTAATAAAGATCTCGGATTTGTCGGAAAACCTTTTTTATCCGGTTCTGTATCATGGATTAAAGATTTACTAAACTCAAAAGTAATTCCGGTCTTCTCAAGTGTTTGCAAAGATTCCTCCGGAAACTTGATGAATGTAAATGCAGATATTTTTACCGAAACTTTAGCAGATGCCTTAAAAGCTGATTCCGTATTTTTTATTTCGGATGTAGAAGGTGTAAAGATAAACGGAGAAGTTATGGATACATTAACCGAAGGAGAAATTATAAATGGAATTGTCAATGGAGAGATTACAGACGGAATGATACCTAAACTAAACAGCAGTATCGATTTATTGAAGAAAGGTATTAATAAAGTTTGGATAGGTTCGCAAATAATTAATTTATCTTCTAATAAAAAAGAAAGAATTAATGGAAACGGAACTTGGATCGTTGGTACAGACGAAAGAGAATACGAATTACTCAAGATTGCTTAATACTTATACCAGGTATCCTGTTGAGTTTTCTCATGGCATAGGAGCTTATATTTACGATAAGTCAGGCAAAGAATATATAGATTTTCTCTGCGGTATTGCCGTTACCGGATTCGGGCACAATAATAAAGAAATAAAAACTGCGGTATTAAAACAAATTGAAAGCTATTGGCATGTATCAAATTTATATATATCAACACCGCAAGAAATATTAGCCAAAAAGCTTGCAGAACAGTCGGGATTAGATTCGGTATTCTTTTGTAATTCAGGCACCGAAGCAAATGAAGCTGCAATAAAATTTGCGAGGAAATGGGGAAAAGGAAAGAATGAAATTATTTCTGCAATCGGAGGATTTCACGGCAGAACATACGGAAGTCTTTCTGCTACCGGCGAATATAAATACTGGCAGGGTTTTGAACCTTTGGTTTCCGGCTTCATCCATGTTGAATTCGGAAATATTAAGGCAATTGAAAATGCTTTAACAAATAACACGGCTGCAGTAATGATTGAAACTATACAGGGTGAAGGAGGCGTTAATATCCCTCCTAAAAATTTTATTAAAGATTTAAGATTCCTTTGCACTGAGAAAAATATTTTGTTGATTATTGATGAAGTACAAACCGGTATGGGCAGAACCGGAAAGTTTTTTTCATACCAGCATGATGAAATAATTCCCGATATTGTTACAACAGCTAAAGGAATAGCAAACGGTATTCCATTAGGAGCGGTTATTTGCAGTAAGGATGTTTCTAAAGAGATTAAGCCGGGTAATCACGGCTCAACCTTCGGAGGTAATCCTATTGCAATTGCTGCGGCAAACAAAGTCGTTGACTTATTAACGGAAGAACAACTCAACAGGATTGAACAGCTTGGTAAAACTATAATGGATGCATTACACGGATTAAATGTTTCCGAGATTAAAAATATCAGAGGCAGAGGATTAATGATAGGAATTGAATTTACTCCGGGAATTTCTGCTAAAGATATTGCTAAGAGATTATTAGGAAAAGGATTTTTAGTAGGAACGTCGGGTGAATCCGTATTAAGAATCCTTCCTCCATATATAATCACACAAACAGAAATTATGAAATTTTTACTGGCATTTAGACGTGTAATTTCCGATATATCCGGTAAAGAATATTAAAAATAATAATTGGTGGTATTATGTCTTCAAAATTAAAAAGACTCAATCGTATAAAAGAAATACTTAACAGTAAAAACATTCCTTCACATGAAAGTCTGGTTAAATTACTTTCAGATGAAGGTATTCAAGTAACACAAGCTACCTTAAGCCGGGATTTTGCAGAGCTGGGTGTTGTTAGAACTTTTACGGAATATGGTCCCAGATATATTCTGGATGCACATGAATCCGGTAAACAGATTGCAAAGCTAATCGGATTTGAAATATTGAGTGTTGAACATAACGAATCTTTGGTTTTAATAAGAACTTTAGCAGGCAGAGCCCAAGGTATAGCTCATTTTATTGACCGTTTAAATAATCCGGAAATACTGGGAACAATCGGAGGCGATGATACGGTATTGGTAATTCCAAGTTCACAAAAAAGTATTCCAAGTTTAATAGAATTGACAAAAAAAATGATGACCGAACAAATCGGTTAGAAAGTGTAAATAGTTTAAGAAGGAGATAAGAAAGTGGCTAAGATGAAAATCGTTGTTGCATATTCTGGAGGTTTGGATACCTCAGTAATGGTAAAATGGCTGAAAGAAAAATATGATGCTGATATAATTACTGCTACAGGATTTTTAGGTCAGGTAAAAGAAATAGAAGGCGTAAAGGAAAAAGCAGTAAAGACTGGCGCAGCCAAATCATTCATATTTGATTTGCGGCAAGAATTCATTACGAATTATGCATGGAAAGCCTTAAAGGCAGGAGCTTTATATGAAGGCTTATACCCGATGGCAACGGCAATTGGAAGACCGCTCTTAGCTAAGATGCTGGTTGATGTAGCTGCTCAGGAAAATGCAGATGCTGTAGCACACGGTTGTACGGGAAAAGGAAATGATCAGGTTAGATTTGAAGTTGGTGTCCAATCATTAGCTCCGCATTTAAAAACTATCGCTCCTTTAAGAATGTGGGAATTCAGAAGTCGAGAAGAGGAAATGGATTATGCAATGAAAAAAGGAATTCCTATAAAAGCCACAAAAGATTCTCCTTATTCGATTGATGAGAATTTATGGGGAATTGCAATAGAATGCGGAATACTGGAAGATCCTACGCAAGAGCCTCCGGTAGATGCTTATCAAATTACTGTCAATCCAAAATTAGCTCCTGATAATTCCGAAGTTATCACAATCGGGTTTGAAAAAGGAATTCCTGTCAGTTTAAATTCAATTGAATTAGGTGCGGTAGAACTGGTTTCACAATTAAGAGATATGGGCGCTGCTTACGGAATAGGCAGATTGGATTTAATTGAAAATAGAGTTGTCGGAATAAAATCAAGAGAGATTTATGAAGCTCCGGCAGCCGTTCTTCTTCATTATGCGCATTCCGAGCTTGAAAGAATGATTCTTGACAAAGAAACTTTTAGATATAAACAAAATATATCAAATAAAATTGCTAATTTAATATATGACGGTTTATGGTATTCACCTCTTTTCAATTCATTGATGGCATTTGTGGATGCAACCCAGGAAAAGATAACCGGTGAAGTCAAACTTGAAATTTATAAAGGTATGATTAAAACACTTTCCAGAAATAGTGTATATAGTTTATATAATAAAAATCTAGCAACTTATACAGTTGAAGATACTTTTGATCATAAAGCATCCGACGGCTTTATAAAACTATACGGACTTCCGTATAAAACTATTGCAGAAGTAAATAATTCAATTAACCAAGAGGTTGTTGCTTAATGCTTTGGGGTGGAAGGTTTAAAGATCAACTAAATGATAATGCATTAAGATTTTCTTCTTCATTAGAAGTTGATATAAACTTAATCCACGAAGATATTGAAGGAAGCAAAGTACATGCAGCTATGCTTGCGCATGTAAAAATTATATCCGATGAGGAAGCGGAAAAAATAATCAGCGGCTTAAACACAATTGAGCAGGAATGGAATAAGGGAATATGGAAACCGGATCCCGCCAAATTTGAAGATATCCATTCGGCAGTCGAATCAAGATTATATGAGTTAATTGACAAAACTGCCGGTAAATTGCATACCGGCAGAAGCCGTAATGATCAAATTGCAACTGACGTGATTTTATGGGTGAAGAAAAGATGCAGTCTGGTTTCCGAAGAAATCAAAGGATTACAGAAAGCCTTAATAAAAAAATCTTCCGCACATGTCGATACTATTATTCCCGGGTACACGCACCTTCAAAGAGCTCAGCCTATATCATTAGCCTTTCATTTGTTAGCGTACGTTGAAATGCTTCAAAGGGATGCCGATAGATTCGAATATGTTCGAAGTTCTTTAAATAAATCACCTCTTGGTTCCGGTGCTTTAGCCGGTTCCACATTACCATTAGATAGAAATTACACAAGTGAAAAGTTAGGATTTGATGAACCAACGGCGAATGCTCTTGATTCGGTTTCCAACAGGGATTTTATTTTAGATTACCTTCACGCATGTTCGGTGGGAATGATGCATTTAAGCCGGCTTTCCGAAGAGATAATCATCTGGTCATCTATAGAATGGAATTTTATTAAATTGGATGACAGCTTCACCACTGGTTCGTCTTTAATGCCTCAAAAGAAAAACCCGGATTTAGCAGAGCTAATTCGCGGGAAAACCGGGCATGTTTATGGAAATTATATTGCATTAGCTTCGACAATAAAATCTTTACCATTAAGTTATAATAGAGACCTTCAGGAAGACAAACTGCCTTTATTTAATTCTTCTTTTACTTATGAAGATTCGCTAAATATCATGAAATCTATGCTTGATACGGCTAAGTTTAACGATAAAAGATTTTTAAAGGAATTGGAAGGTGATTTTTCTTTATCTACAGATCTGGCTGATTGGCTGGTATTAAAAGGGATACCTTTTAGAGAGGCACATGAAATAGTCGGTAAAGTTGTACAAAAGCTGGAAAATGAAAATAGAAATTTTAGTTCTGTTTCACTGAAGGAATTAAAAGATATTAATCAGATCTTCGATGAAAGCGCTTTGGAATGTTTGAATATTAAGAAATCATTAGAAAAGAAAAAAAGCTACGGCTCCCCCAACCCGGAATTTGTCAAGTCAAGAATTGAATTTTGGAAACAAAATTTAACTTAAGAACAAAAGTAATTATTCATGTCCATCATGTTCTGATTCATCAAGAATATAAGAATTATAAATTATATAATATTCTTGCTGCCACTCGTCTTCAATCATAAAATTTGAAGAATAATTATTTTCCATATGCGGCTGAATTTTATGATTGTGAAATTCAATTCTTCTATCGAACTCTTTCTTGCTAATACTAGGAAATTGAATTATTAAATCTGTTTTATTCTTCATCTTATGCTTTCATTCATATTTAGAATCAAATTTACTTCTAGAATATTTAGTAATTATTAACTTATTGTTAAAATTTTATTAAATATTCTACTTAATAGTCGAAATAATTTGGAAATTAATTAGTGAAGGTATTCACAAAATGGCAAAAACAGATAATTATAATGAATATTTATGAGCTAAATCATGTAAAAAGGTTCAAAAAATCAAATTTGTGTTTTAATATATCAATATCTCAGCCAAGCACAAATTAAATCGACGGCGTCTAAAGTTGGTGCACAATACATTTCTAAAAAATCTTCTTTTATGTTTTTATTGGTTTTCATACGTTCTGCAGCTTCGATTGCTCTTACACCATCAAAGTCTACATATGACAATCTAGCGGTTAATTCATCTTCGGGCCTTCCAAAAACACTGCCTGGTAAAATTGCAACACCGGTATCTTCCAACAGAGCTTCACACAATTGAACACTGGTTTTTATGTTTCTGGTAAGCAGTAATTTTCTGAAGGGTTCAAAATTGGGAAATAAATAAAAAGCACCTTCCGGAAGAGGAACCCAAATACCAGCATCATTTAATTGCTTTGTTATTCTTGATGCAAGGGTTTTTAAAATCCATCTTGAATTCCACAAATAATTTTCAATATCAGGACCGCCTCGGTAAGCTCTTACTGCCGCATACTGAATTGGTGTGCTGGTAGCAGTAAAAGTTTCACTTGCCACTGAAGCCATAGCATCCAACAGCCAGCGTAATGATGAAGGAAATGTAAAAGTACCAAGCCGCCAGCCGCCTGCGCCGCACCATTTGCTTAATCCCCCGCTGATTATTGTTCCTTCCGGGTAATACTTCGCTATTGATATATGTCTTCCTTTATGATGTAATTCACCATAAATTTCATCGGATAACAAAATTAGCTTATGCTTTTTTGCAACTTGGGCAATTTTTTTTAATTCATCAGAACTGTAAGTAATTCCTGCCGGATTTGAGGGATAATTTAATATTACAATTCTTGGTCTAATTGGATCATCCTTGCACAAATCAATTAATTCATCAGCAGTAAGTTTCCAAAAATTTTCTGCTTGAGTTTTTACCCACCTCACCTGCCTGCCAATAATGTGAGCCTGCGGAGCGTAAGAAACCCAGCTGGGTGTCGGTATTACCAGATCACCGTAATAAACAAATTGCAATAAAAACATCAATTCTTTTGATCCTGGACCAATTAAAACATCATCTGCTGAACGACAAATGCCATTAGTACGGCAATGATATTCAGCAACTGCTTCTCTTAATTGTGGTAATCCTTTTACAGGCAAATAATCTTTTTGGTATGCACTTACTTTTAATTCTTCGACTACCGGCTGCGGCACGGGAAACGGTGATTGACCAAGTCCTAATTTATAAACAGTTCTTCCTTCCTTACGGAGCTGATTGCTCTTTTCATTAATAGCCAGTGTTGCTGATTGAGGAATTCCTCGAACATTTAAATTAAGACTGACATCATGAGTCTTATTATTCTTACCCACTATTCTTTTTTTTGTTAAGTTTGATTTTAAAATTAAAGATTAATTAGAAGTGTTTCCAGAAATATTAGTGTTTTTAATCATAAATAATTTTAGCAGATTTTAAGAGAGTTTTATATTATACAACTCCCTTCCCCTTATGCCGGCAATAAAATAAAAAAGCCTTTTCATATTTCAGAAAAGGCTTATGAAGCGTGACCCCAACGGGATTTGAACCCATATTACCGCCGTGAAAGGGCGATGTCCTAACCATTAGACGATGGGGCCTAAGAAATTCAATTATACTTGGGGTGGGCGATGGGATTTGAACCCATGACCCTCAGGGCCACAACCTGATACTCTAACCAACTGAGCTACGCCCACCATGTATAATTAAAAATTAACAATTTTCAATGAATAATTAAAACATTGATCAGAAATTTAGAAATCAATAATAAGAAATAATTGAGTAATATAAATTTTTAATTATCTCGTACGCCCGAGTGGAATCGAACCACTAACCTACAGCTTAGAAGGCTGTTGCTCTATCCAATTGAGCTACGGGCGCAAATTAGTTTAAATTGAATTTATAACAAATTTTATAAGAACATTTTTTCAAGTCGGGGCGGCAGGATTCGAACCTGCGACCTCCTGCTCCCAAAGCAGGCGCGATGAACCGGGCTACGCTACGCCCCGATTTCCAATTCTAAATTTTTGCCTAACTATTTTAAAATAGAATATTAAATATATATTATAGCGCTCAAAAAAACAAAGAAACGAATCTCTAATTTTTATAAATTTAGAATACAATTTTCAAAAAAATAACCATTTCTATTTCATTTTTATGTATGCTAATTCTTTTTTAAATTAACAAATAAGAAAAATTTAAATCATCAATTATTTAATGTCATTTCCCTTTTATATCTCAAAAAAATATACTTTCTCTAAAAAAGATTCCGGGTTCATTACCTTTATTTCCACAATATCAATTATAGGGATATCTTTGGGTGTTGCTACTTTAATAATCGCTTTAAGTATTCTTAACGGATTTTCTAGAACTATCATAAATAAAATAACAAATTTTGATTCGCATATTCAAATAACATCCTACACAGGAACATTACCCGATTATCATGAAGTTCTTCCAAAATTACAAAAAAAGATAGCACCTTACGGAGAATCAATAAATCCGTTCGTTTCTGAGCTGGCTATAATCAGCAGTAAGTTAATTAAAGACGGTGTTAACATAAAAGGCATAAGACCGGAAGACAATTGGAAAGGGGTGAAAGGAGATATTATCCAAGGGAGTTTCGATCTTAATAATGATTCAAGTTTACCATCAATAATTATCGGAAAGAAACTTGCAGATAAGCTCCTGGTTAAAGTCGGAGACAAAGTTACTATATTTGCGCTTAATAAAAATCAAATTCCCTCCCCTGCTAATTTACCGAACATAGAGCAATTTAGAATAACAGGTATTTTTGAAAGCGGAATGGCAGCCTATGACGATTTAATTGCCTATATAAACATCAAAACTGCTCAGAAATTATTTAATATCGGAAATGATATAACAGGATACGATATCCGGCTGAATAATATTTCCAAAATTGACAGTTTAACAATTTATTTAACGAATAATTTAAGCTATCCATACGCAACGAGATCCATTTATCAAATACACCGTAACATTTTTACGTGGATAGAATTACAAAAAAAGCCTATACCTATAATTCTAGGTTTAATAATAATTGTTGCTGTATTTAATATTATCGGGACTTTGTTAATGGTTGTATTAGAAAAGACTAATGAAATTGGAGTTTTAAAAAGTTTAGGAGCCGATAAAAAACAGATAATTTCAATTTTTATTTACCAGGGTATTTATCTTGCCTTAACCGGAATTATAATTGGAAATTTAATTGCTTTTGTTTTAACTGAATTACAGTTCAGATACAAAATTATCTCTATTCCTTCATCCGTATATTTTATGTCGACAGTTCCAATATATCTTACACCCGGTATTTTTATTATTGTGTCAGTTTTAACATTTATATTGTGCATTGCAGCCTCTTTCATTCCAAGTTATGTTGCGTCTAAAATTCAACCGGTATCCACATTGCGGTTTAGTTAATGAAATTCGAATCTTTCATATCGAAACGTTACTTAATATCTAAACACAAGATAAATTTCATAACCATAATTTCTCTTATATCTATCACAGGCATTACTATCGGTGTTGCTGCTTTAATTGTAGTCCTTTCCGTATTTAACGGATTCGGAAGCTTAGTCACTTCCTTTTTAATGAATTTTGATCCGGATGTAAGGGTAGAAATAATTTCTCAGGAAGGTTTTAATAAACAAGCCGAATTGGATTCTGTTCTTAAAAACACTTCTGAAATTCAAAAGTTTGCTCCATATGTAAGCGGAAAAGTTATAGTTTACAAATCAGGCAACTATCAAGTAATAAATTTAAAAGGCATACAAGAAAAAACAGGTAACGATATTTACGGAATTGATAAAAGTATTATATTCGGTAAATTTAATATTAAATCTCAAGACGGGATTCCTAGAGCAATACTAGGTTTAACTTTGGCTGACCGCTTGAACTTATTAATAGGTGATACCGTGACCATTGTATCTCCTATCGGAATTGAGCAGGCAATTACACAGTTATCATTACCCAGAACTCAAAAATTTGTTATTAGCGGAATTTACAGTTCGGAAAATAACGAATATGATGAATCTTATATTTTTACAAATTTAAAGACTGCTCAAAACTTATTAGGATATTACAACAAGATTCAAGGTTATGATATAAGACTGGAAAACACAAATCAGTCATTTGATGTTAAAGCCGAACTTGTGAAAAGATTGAATCCTAAATTATTCAGCGTTAATACGTGGTATGATTTTCATAAAGAGTTGTACACGGTAATGAAAATTGAAAGATGGTCTGCCTATATAATATTATGTCTAATAGTTGCTGTGGCAACATTTAACATACTTGGATCACTTTCGATGTCTGTAATAGAAAAGAAGCGTGATATTGGAATACTTCGGTCTATGGGTGCAAGTGAAAAATCTATTACAAGAATATTTATGTATGAAGGTTTATTAGTCGGAATTATAGGAACTTTAGCAGGTTTACTTATAGGATATTTTATCTGCTATCTTCAATTACATTATAAAATTTATCCTTTAGATCCGACACAATATAAAATTGATGCGCTGCCGCTGCAAATTAGAATTTCCGATTTCTTTTTTGTCTCCGGAGCTTCTATGCTTTTAACATTTTTAGCGTCACTTTTCCCGGCGAAAAAGGCAGCTAAAGTAAATCCGCTTGAAGCAATAAAATGGGAATAGATATTATTTAATAAATATTATAAAATTTAATGAACAACTCAATTATACTAAAGGCTGATAATCTTGTTAAGACATATCAGAATAATAAAAAAATAAAACTGGAAGTTTTAAAATCAATTTCCCTGGAAATTGAAGAAAACAAAATATCCGTAATTATTGGTGCATCCGGTGCAGGTAAAAGTACATTACTTCATCTTTTAGGAGGACTGGATAGGCCAGACAGCGGTTCAGTTACATATGATGACCAGAATATCTTTCAATTATCAGATGATAAATTAGCAAAGTTCCGTAACATAAATATCGGATTTGTTTTTCAATTCCATCATTTACTGCCGGAATTTACAGCTCAAGAAAATGTAGCAATTCCTCAACTGATACATAATATCCCCATGGAAAAAGCATTAAGCAGAGCTTCTGATCTACTTAATGATGTAGGATTATCCGAAAGAGCGAATCATAAGCCCGCTGAATTATCCGGTGGTGAACAGCAGCGGGTTTCCGTAGCCAGAGCATTGGCTAATGACCCTGCAATAGTTTTTGCAGATGAACCGACAGGAAATTTGGATTCAGCTAATAGTGATATCGTTCATCAAATTTTATTGAACTTAAAAGAAAAATTTAACATGACCTTTGTAATAGTAACACACAATGCCGGTCTGGTTAAACTAGCCGATAAAGTTTTTGAAATGAAAGACGGAAGTTTAATTGTTTGAAAGATACTCAAACAACAGCCTCACTCCGAATCCCGTCATATATTTTTTAGTGTAATTATTAAATTCATGAGCCATTGCAGGACCAGCAATATCCAGATGAGCCCAGGGGATCTTCTTATCTACAAAATGTTCTAAAAATTTAGCAGCTGTTATTGCTCCTCCCCATCGAGGACCTAAATTTTTAACATCAGCAACATCACTTTTTATCAAATTATTATAATCATCCCATAAAGGAAGCCGCCATACGCGATCGTATGTTTTTAATCCGTTTTTGTACAGATCATTTGCTAGCTTATCATTTTTAGTAAATAAACCGGCTACAATTTCACCCAATGCAACAACTGCCGCTCCTGTTAAGGTGGCGAGGTCAATAATAACATCCGGTTTTGCTTTTGAGGCAAAATCAAGTGCGTCCGATAAAATAATTCTGCCTTCTGCATCGGTATCATCAACTTCAATACTTTTCCCGGAAGCAGTTCGAATAATATCACCCGGTTTAAGAGCTTTACCCGAAGGCATATTTTCAACGGAAGGAATAACTCCTAATAAATTAACCGGCAATTGAGCTTTTGCGGCTGCTAAAATTACGCCGGCAACAACTGCTGCTCCGGACATATCCGCCTTCATTTCCCCCATATGAGCTGACGGTTTTATTGAAATGCCGCCTGAATCAAAAGTAACTCCTTTACCAACCAAAGCAATTTTTTTCTTCTTTTTACTTTTACCGGTCCCGTTATATTCAATTACGATAAATCTTGGAGAAAAATCACTGCCTTTCCCGACAGCTATAACTCCGCCCATTTTTCTTTTTTTGATTTCTTTTTCATTAAATACTTTTACTTTTGCTCCTGCTTTTGTTAATGCGGAATTTATGCGTTTCGCCAAAACATCCGGAGTTAAAGCAACTGCAGGTTCATTTTGTAAATTCTTTGTGAATATTACTCCCTCCATAATATTTAATGCCCGTGTTATTGCAGCTTTTAATAATTTGCCGTTTTCAGCATAAAAATTTACGAAAAGATCTTTCAACTCTTTTTTTTCGGATAAATATTTGTCGAAAGAATAATTCCCCAAAATTATACCTTCAATAAATGTTTGATAGAAATACTCTTCATTATCAAAATATTTTTTAAATGAGTCAAATTTGGGAATAAATATATGCAGGTTTTTTACCTCTTCATTTTTAATTTGATTCAGCAAGCCGGCTAAATGATTTCTAAAATAATCTGCAGAAAAACTATTATCAGTTTTAACTTTTGAAATAATTAATTCATCCGGCTTGCCGTCATGTTTCGACAGCCTTATTTCACTCCCTTCTTTAGATAGAAAGCTTTTCTTCTGAAGCTCGGATACTTTTATATTAAAAACTTTTAATAGGTTACCCAAACTCTGGTTTAGTTTTTTCTCATCAACCAAATACTTTAAACTAATGCTTAAAGGTTTATAAACAATTTTTTTATCCCCTGATTTTATAACGAGATTAAACATTATTATACTCTTTATTTATTGTTAAATATTCTTCTGTTTTATTTAAAATCTTATTTAAATAATCATCAAGATTTCCGTTAAATATTCTAGCGCCGGCTGCATTTATGTGTCCTCCTCCTCCGAATTCGGCAGCTAATTTATTAACCGGTATAGTTCCTTTAGATCTAAAGCTGACTTTAAACCCTTGTTTCAACTCAATAAACAATAATCCGATTTGGACACCTTCAACGGATAATGAAAAATTAACAAAACCATCAGTATCGGATTCAATAGCATCAAGAGATTTAAAAGATTCCTGACGCAACACCATATATCCGATTTTTTTCTCATTACCATATAGTTGCATAGAATTGAGAGCCTCGCCCATCAATTTAATTTTGCTGAATTTGCTTTGATCATAAATTTTATCAAAAACTTCACCCGGAACAACTTTTAATTCAAGTAAGTCAGCCGCAATTCTGTGAATTTCCGGTGTAGTCCTTTCAAATCTGAACGAGCCGGTATCAGTCATAATAGCAGCATATATCGGATATGCAATTTCGTAGTTTAGTTTAACTAAGGAAGTTTTTTTTATGAAATCATAAAGAATTTGACCTGTTGCAGAATATTCAGTATCGCAAAAAAGATAATCAACAAAATCTTCCGGCTCTTGATGATGATCAATACAGATCTTCATTTTTTTTGATTCCAGAAATTTTTTCTGCATACGTACAACTCTATCGGACCTATTAAAGTCAACAGCTGCTAAAACGTCTGCTTCATTAAAAATATCCGCATGTTTTTCTTCATCATATTTTTCAATTACTTTATCTACATCAAGGAATTCCAGATTATATGGAGTAGTACTATGATTTACTATTTTAATTTTTTTTCCTAATTTTTTTAAAATGAGATAAAGAGCTATTTCCGATCCGATAGCATCGGCATCAGGATTAACATGAGTAGTTAATAAAAAGGAATTATTTGTATCAATTATTTTTTTTAACTTGTTAAAATCAATCATTACTTCTTTAATTATTTTGCATATATCAATTTATAAAATGAATTAACAAAAATATGAAAAATAACTTTCTGCTGAAAATTTTATTGTTTTACGAAAGCATCTATTTAATTCAGAAAATTGAAATATAGGTACCGAAAATAGGTTGGAATGGTCTAATGTTGATATTTAAATTGCCTTTATATTTCCCCTCTTAATGATTTTTTAATTAAATCGGTTTTACAATTAATATGAAGTTTCCGGTAAATATTTTTAATATGGAATCTCACCGTATCTACTGAGATTTGCAGTTTCTCACCTATCATTTTATAACTTAAACCTTCTTCAAGACAGCTAATTACCTGCTTTTCCTTCGGGGTCAAATTATTATCGGGATCAATTTTGCCCGTATGATTAAATCTATCAATTACCATTCTTGCAATTTCCGGGGACATAGATGAGCCGCCGGAATATACTATTTCAATTGTCTTCTTCAATTCAATTAGCGAAGTGTCTTTTAAAAGATATCCGACTGCACCGTTTCTTAAAGAGTCAAAAATCTTATCCGGGTTTGTGTAGACGGTCAGCATTATAATTTCAACTTCAGGGTATAAATCCTTTATCATTTTAACACCGCTCACTCCGGACATACCCGGAAGTCTGATATCCATTAAAATAATGTCAATTATAGTTTCCTCGTTAAGACTTTTAATTAAACCTTCTATAGAATCAACGGTTAACTCGCAGTTAATATTTTCTTGTGAAACTAGATATTTGCGAATCCCTTCGCGGAATACAGCATCGTCTTCTACTATTGCAATATTAATCATTTATAATTTCGTTATTTGATTAAAGTTTGTAAATAATCGCTGAACAATTATACACTATTCATTGTAAAAGTTATTTTTGTCCCGCCGTTTTTAATAATTTCAATGTGTCCGCCGATTTCCTTTGCCCTAGCCTTCATATTTCTGATTCCATGTCCGGTTAATTTTGGATTAGATATTTTCCAAGAGCCGTTATCGGCTATAGTCATAGTAAATATATCATCTGTGTTTATAATTTCTATAATTACATTAGAAGCACAGGAATGTTTTAAAATATTATTCAGAGCTTCTCTTGCGATTAAATAAACATTTTTTCTTATCTCGGATCTAATTGCTTTTTTCCCGTCTAGTCCTTCAATATTAAAAGAGTAAGTTATTTCCGCAGCAGGAAGAGTCGACGAGCAAGAATCATGTATACGGTTTATTAAGGAGTCTACATTATCATTTCTTGAATCAATTGACCAAACTATGTCACTCATTGTACTAAGTGCATCTTTGCACAAAGATCCGATATCGTTTAAATTTTCTTTTATTTTTTCCGGTTCTATATTTTCTTTTATTAATTCTGATATTAATGATATACGTGATAAGGTTATTCCAACATCATCATGCAGGTCGCTGGCAATTTTAGTTTTTAACCTTTCAAGTTCCAATATCCTTCTAATTTTATAAATATAAATCATATAGATTACCGACAAAATTAGAATTACAGATAAGCCAATAAACCACCATTCTTTCCAGAAAGGGAGACCAATTTCAAATGAAACCTCTGCAGGACCGGAATTCCAAACACCATCGGGAGTCCTAGCTAAAACTTCAAATTTATATTTACCGGCAGACAGATTATGGAATCTTATATAGTTGCTGTTTAAAGGTCTTGACCAATTTTTATCGAAACCGATAAGTTTGTATTTATAATAAACTTTAGTTTCATTCCTTAGCCATACACCGGCGAATTCAAAAGCAATAGTATTCTGGTTATATGAAAGGTGAGTTGTTTGATTAGGCTTAAATTGAATATTTCTGCTTCCATTTACTTCAATTTGTTTTATATATACGTAAGGGCTGGAAGGCTGTATATTATTTTTATCATAGTATTTATAAATACCATTATAAGTGCCGAACCATAGATTCCCGGATGTGTCAATTGCAGAAGCTGTAATTTCACCGGAAGCTGCACCGTCACTTGCATCGTAAGCCCTCCATTTATTTCCATCCAAACGTACTACACCTCTTGCGGTTCCAAACCAGATTCTATGTTCTTTATCTTCAATAATTGTAGACACCCAGTCGCTTCCGAGTCCGTTTTTGGCGGTAAATTGTTTCCATGAATTATTTGAATATTCAAATACTCCGTTGTATCTGGTAGCGGCCCATATATTGCCTTTCGAATCTTCGTAAAGCCCCCGAATATTTCCGGCTTGAAAATTCTTTTCTCCTGTAATCTTTATTATTGAATCATTTTTAATTTCATACAAACCGCTGTATAAATATCCCAGCCATATATTTTTATTATTATCAATTAAAACTGATCTTACCGGTCCTTCTGGAAGCTTTGCGTATAAAGTCTTCATCAAATTAAATTTATTATTATTTACGTAATTGTTATCGGCAATAACCGATAATCCGTTATCGGTACCAACCAGCAGAATATTTCTATCAATCATGGTTAATGATACAATTGAGTTGCTTTTCAAACCATTTTTAGTATTATATTCTTTTATTTTTTTATGATTAATCTTAAATAAACCTTTATTTGTTCCAATCCAAACAGGCTTATTATTTTCTAATACAACTGCACGGATATTTCTTGTCGGTATTTTATTAAGAATTGTGAAAGGAACCAGCCGGTTATTTTTTATTTTATATAATCCTTCTGAGCTTAACACATTTAAATTCCCTTCTTTATCGGGAAATATTTTATAAATATAATTTAAGTCGGAAGTCTTTGGGAGCAGAGTAAAATTTGTAGATTGCAATTTGAATGCACCGTGTATCGTACCAGCCCATATATTTCCTTCTTTATCTTCCAAAAGAGAAATAATTAGATTTGCACCGTATTCCTTACGCAGATAAATTTTTTTTATTTTCGAATTTTTATAATAAAAAAGCCCGTTATTTGTACCAATCCAGAATGTATTATTTTTATCCTGAATGATATTTTCTACTTGCGGAAAATTACCGGTATAATTAAAACTAAAAGGAGAAAATTTATTGTTTTGATATTTATAAATACTTTCTTTTGTACATATCCACAAAATGCCGGTATTATCCATAAATAAAGTAGTAATTGGTAATTCAGGAAATCCGTTTTCAGATGTATAATGAATAATTTTACCGTTTGAATATTTTGATAATCCTCTGGACGTTCCGAACCAGATGCTGCCGTCTTTTCCTTCAACCGCATTAATAATTGAAAGCCCCAGCAGACCCTGCTTTGAGGAAAAATGTTCAACATCGCCGGGTTTAGGATTTTTTTCTTTTAAAACATTAATATTCTTCCACTTTGTCACACCTGAATCCGTACAAATCCAAATATGGCCGAAACTGTCCTGCATTATATCATCTACATAATTATTAATTAAATATTTCTTGCCAAAAAGATATCCCGAAACACTATCGGGCTCATACTTAACGAGTGAAAAGATAACTATTCCTCCGCCTTCTGTTCCGGCTAAAATTGTATCTTTCCCCACTTTAAAAAAGCAGTCTATCACGGGATTTTTTAAAGAATTTATCGGCGGATAATTTGAAAAACCGGTACCGTCATAAATACTAACACCTTCAGCTGTGCCAATCCAAAGTCTTTTTCTGGAATCCTGTATAATTGCCCTAACCGTATTCTGAATCAGTCCGTTGCCTGTCGTATAATTAATGCTGAACCGCGTTTGAGCATTGGTAATTGATGCATAAATAAATATAACTACGAATGCAGTAATAATTTTTCGCAAATGTTTAAGCCGGTTATTATAAATGGGTGTATTTTTTACCCAATATAATTAACCATATAAGTTTATGAAAGTGACTTAAGACACTTAGCCAACAATGAATAAAAATGACAATGAATGTCTATTACCGACAAGTAATGAATATAAATCAATACAAATGATTTTTCATTATTCCATTCAGATTATAATTGACCTAGAACCTATGCGAAATTGTTAATGATGCTATATATTCATGAAAACTGCTTTCTTGTGGACCTCCTTTAAAATTGTTAAATAAAATTGATAAATAAACATTATCTGCTTTTGAAATTTTATATCCCGAAGATATATTTATATTTAAAGCATTGTTTGATCCGGTTGAAGAATTTGACAAATTAATTGAAGCTGTCATTTTTCTGTTAAGAAAGCTTTCCTGAGCACCGATTGAATATACTTGAGTTTTTGATTTTATTGTATCTGCATATGTAGAAGCAATAAATCCTGCCGATGCATTTGCCGTAATGGTTTTGGTTACCTGGAAATTTAATCCAAATGTTAAATTATTGCTTATTGATTTGGTGCCGCTTCTTAAAGGAGAATTATCACCGGAGCTTTGATAATTATAATTAAAATTAATTGTTCTTAATACTGAATTTTGGCTTAACACAAATGAATGAGTAGTGCTTAATAAAAATGTGGAGAAATTAACTTTAGTAGTATCGTTATTTGAATTATTACCCATATTTAATATTGTTGTTGTAATATTACCGTTCCAGTATGAAGTTATCATCCCGCTTAAAGATAAATTATATTGATTCCTGATAGTTGTATAAAGTTTCTGCTCAATAAGATTGTCGTTGTATCGAGCCCAATTTAAATTCACGCCGAATCTTGAAATCCTAAATGATGTCATAGCGGTAAATTCCTGCTGATCGTTTATAAGATAAGGAAGACCTAGTGATGTATAACCGGGACCAATAAACTTGTACCCTATTTTCGCATTTACGGAATTGAGGTTAAATCCTAATTCGGTATTTACGGAATAATCCACACTTGAACTGATTTTTGGAGAATAAATTCCTTTAACGAAATTCGGAATGCTTACGGAATCAAGGTTAAGTGTTTCCGCACGCATATCCCTTGTGTAAACACTTCCATCAACTTCCGATTGCCATGATAATATTTTGTTAAGAAACAGTACCTTCCACAATAATCCACCGACAAGATTTTCCTGCGGAGTAACAGCCGCTCCATTTGTAACTACAGGTGTAATATTTCCTGCCTGGCCCGGTACATTAGATCCGATAGTAAATTCTTCATCACTAAGATCATAGACTGTGGAATCATCAAGACTAATTATTTTTATTAAAGCTTGAAAAGTCGGTGTGCCGGTAACCGTCCAACTTACCGAACCTGCGTTCGGCTCATTTGTAAACAAAACCGAATAAGTACTTCCGCCGTCTCTTGATACTTCAATAACCACACCTCCCGGTAAGTTAACAGACGTCCATCTTATTGTTTGTATCGAACCGATTGGGTAAACATCACCGCCGTTTGGTGCGAGTACAGTAATTGAAGGAGCTGCTGATGGCAGTGAAGAAGGCTTATCTCTAACACGCAAAAAAAGTAAATTAAAATTCGAACCTGAACTTTTTCCTAATCCAATTTTTGCACCGTAAAGATAACGATCGTAGCTTCCGTTAGAAGCCCCCCCCTGCACAGCACGCTGTGTATAACCGCCTACTACGGAAAGACTAAACTGCCCGGGTGTAATAGTTAACCCGGCTCCTCGAATGTTTATCCCGCCTAATGAATAGTTTGAGAAAGATTCATTAAAATCACCTAGATGTAAGTTTCCCCAGCTCCAGGTTGGATTTATACCAAACTGATTAATATTCTGTCTTGCACTGCTGCCTTCGGTTGAAATTAAAAATTCAAAAGGTATATCTATTAAATTGAATAAATGTAAAGTAGGTCTGAAATAAATTCTGCCTGTTGCCGAAGGTCTTCTCTTATCTCTTCCGGATATTGAATAAAGTTCACCGTATGCGCCTAAATCTCCGGTAACATAAATATTCTTAGCGAAAAAACTTTTTGTTGAATCAGCATCATTGCTGTTTTGCGCATAAACATTAATTTGATACACTGAAGAAATAACCAAAAAATATTTTATGAATTTATCAATCATTGCTTTATATTTTTCATAATCATAATTTATCTGTGAAAATCCGTGTTATCCGCATTATCCGTGTTCTATTATAAGTGTTTTTAGATATTTTGCATTCCGTCTTTACTTACTAACATCTACTGAAACCAATTTACTTATCGGAGATTCAGTACCGTTATTCATAACGACTTTAATTGCATACTGATATTTTCCTTTTTGAATATTGATGTCATCATAAGAATTGTTTTTCCCTGGAGTTGAATCATACATCTGCAAGCCGGAATTATTAAAATTTCTATAAATGATTACCTTTGAGTTACTCTCACTTCTCTGCTGCCATTTAAGGTGTACCGACTTTCTATCTTCAGAAAGTTCTGCGCTGAATCTATTAATTAATTTTCTTACTCCGCTGTCATAAACTCTTACATTTAACGGGAAGGATTTTCCGCTTTTAAGTTTTGAAAAATCCATAGCTTCCACGGAATACAAATAATGCTTTAATCTTTTTACAGTAGTATCCGTATAAGTATCTGTTTTATTATCAAACTTTGCGAGTAATTCCCAATTACTATTACCTTCTTTTCTGAAAACAAACTGTGAATCTGCATCCTCACTTGAGCTGGGAGTCCAAGAAAAAGTAACCGAGGAATCAGTTACAAAATAGCTCCCTATTACAGGCTTTACAGGATGAATTGTATCGGGTTTTGTTAACGCTAAGGTATCCGAAAAAGGACTAGCATTCTGATTCTTATCAAAAGCTATAACGGTATAATAAATTTTTCGTGTAAGTGTGTTCAAAGAAATGGTATCTATAAATGTTGTATCTACCAAAAATCCTTTTGTTAACGGAGTAAAGACATGTTCCTTGGAATTTGCGAAGTAAACAAGATAGCCTAATAAGTCTTCTTCCTTACCCATATTCCATTTTAATGTAACAACTCCGCTTGAATCAATTGTGCCGGTTAAGCCTGTCGGCTTTGCAGGCGGCGTTGTATCTTTCATTATAACATAAGCCGGGAATGAAACGCCTGCATTTCCGGCAGTATCCAATGCTGAGATTACATAAAAGTTTTTGCCATGTTGAGCTGCAGTTGTGTCTATATATTGAGTTGCATATTTACTTAACGGTTTTAAAAATAAAGGCATAAAAGGTCCGGTGATATTAGTTCCCCTGCCTATCATATAACCTGTAAAATCTTTTTCTTTTATCTTTTTCTGCCAGGTTATTTTAACATGATTCTTTTTAATATTTTCGACATTAACTTTAGTCGGAGCGGACGGAGGCGTTTTGTCTACACCCATCACATGTAATGCAGGGCTTGACTTGCCTAAATCTCCAAAAGGAGTAATTCCTGTAATCTTATAATAATAACGGAAATAATTTTGCGGAAGAGAATCGATCACTACCATACTGTCAGGCAAATATAATTTTTTAGGTGCCGCCGTTTGAATAATCGGGAATTTGTTAACCCGCTTATATGTTTTCCCGCCGTCGCTGGATCTTTCAATATTATATGCAGAAAAATATCTTCTTGATTCAAGACCGCTCCAATGGAACTTTACTGCTCTATCCAATTCTTCAACTCTAACTTGAGGCATAGAAGGAATAAATAAAGGTTCGCTTGTGTTAACCATAGTATAGGCAGTATCACTTTCCATTAATTTTTGAGGAACAAGTGTATAAATCATATAGAGATATGATGCGCCTTTTTCAATATTCTTATCAACCCATCGCAGTCCCAAAGCGGAAGAAATCTGAGGAGCAAAATCAGCCATCGTAACGGCATAACCGAACCGGTTTTCTTCTTCAGTATTTTGCATCATTATTTGATTTAAATTTATCCCTTTCTTTAGGTTAGCAAAAAAATGTTTGCCGTATAAAAGTTGTGCGGCTACTGCGGCAAGAGTATCGGTTTTACCGAATTTGGTTTTCATTTCATTTAAAGATAAAGGTACTATAGGTTTATTATTAAGCTGTACTAGACTTGAAGTAATAGGATCGCCGCTGCTGTTTATTTTAATCCTTTTTAAAATATATCCGTATTCGTTTGCGAATTTCCAGAGGAGTGCATTTCCCGGAGACCATCTTAAAATTACCGAATCCTTGTAATTTTTTGAAAGTAAAACTATTGGCGGATTTGCTTGTACCGAATCTTGGATAACCGACGGCAGATTAGCTTTTCTATTGTTTTGTGCAAAATAATTTGTGCTATAGAAAGTCAAAATGATAAACAAAATAGAAAGTGATCTTTTCATATAATACCTTATCTTAAAATTCTAAACTCTTTTTTTGCTACAGCTTTGTGTAGCAACAGCGTCGCTGCAAATTGTAATTTAAGTGCATATCTAAATACAGGGACAGGAGGATTTGCACTAAATTCGAGCATTACTGTTAACGGTGCATAATCCGAAATATCTCTAAACTTATAATGATATATTGATTCTAATGCTTGTTTTTCATTATATCCTAATTTTATTGAACCGTATTTGGCTGCTAATAAAGTTTTTAGTGCATTTATCTTCATTACAATTAAATCGGAATAAACTATTATTTGAACTTTATAATTGATACTCATTGTTTGATTACGTGGCTGATATAAATTCATTTGGCCTGCATTATTTTTTGTTACCGTGGTATTAGAACTATATGAGCTAAGGCCTCCCATTGCCAAACCGCTGCTTTGTGTATTGCTTCCGGCATTTAAAGAATTGAACGCAGATTGATAAGACATGCTGCCTGAAGAAGTAAATGATGTACTTACTCTTTGAGCAAATGAAGTACTATATAAGTAGAATATTATTACAGTAGAAAATTTAATAATACTATGTCTGTTCATATCTATACTCATTTTATTTAAAAGTATTTGTTTTATGTGTATTTATTTCCATACCGCTATGATTATGATTTACAGTTGGTAGCGTTGCAGCTATTTCGGCATCTGTTAATTTAGTTGCTATACCAGGGCTGTACAATATTATTCTGCCGGTAGGAGGATAATAACCGTAAAGTGCAAGCTCTTTAAATGATCTTTGAGGCAGTACTTTATGTGTAGAAGCCGCTTTATCGTACAACGGTTCAACATAGTTCTTATACCAGCGATCCTTAGTAATGTCTTCGCTAACATAAACCAAAGGTCGAATATATCTATCCGGATAAGCTCCGCTACCTGCAATCACTTTTCCGTTTATATCATAATAATCAAAACCTTCCGCCAGTTTATACGTACCTACATATCCTACTTCTTTTTTTGCATTTGTTGAATAATCGGATGCATCTAATTTCTCTTTCAGGGTATTGAACTTACTTGTCTTGAAATAATATTCATAAATAGGTATGTCTTCGGCAGTTATACTTAAATTGGAAATTCTAAATGTATTAATATTTGCTGTAGAAGTTTTACCGCCAAAACTCATAACTTTGCCGGCATAAATATTTTGCGGCTTCTTAAATGAACTAACGCTATTATTAGGGCTATTATTTGTTACTTTCGGCCTTTTAACAATTGCAAGCATTGTAATAGTACTGTTAGGCAGCGGCGGCAAATTAAAATATAAATAATTTCCTGAGACCGTTATATTTGATTCTTGTACTTCGGGCTTATTTCCATAGCTGTAAAACACCGCTTTCAAATTATAATTCGGATCCTTTGTTAAACACGGGATTGCCTGGCTTAAAAGAATATATCCCCGGTTATATTCTTTTTGTAATAAATAACGCTGTCTGTCAAATGGATATGAAGCAACCACTGCTCCGTTTTTAAATAAATTAACGATACAATCTCCCGTTTTAAATTCCTGAGTCCTTTTATCTTCAACAAGTTTTCCCCCGTCATAGCTGTCTTTCCAAATACCGTTTTTCTTTTCTTGTGCTTTTACTGCTACAACTATTTTGTATTCCGATTGCGGGCTAAATGCAATTTTTTTTGAATATATCGCCAACCTGTCATTGCCGGATATTATATAGCTGCCGTTATTATTTATTCCATAAATTCTACTGCTCCCTTTATAAATATCGAACCTGGTTATTAATAATCTAAATGAACGAACTATCTTATGCCCGTTATTATCAATTTGATCAATTGTAAAAAGTTTTTTAACTGGGAAAGTAAAAGAAGCCTCAGCATTTGATAAAATTGATACTCCGCTGCCTTCCGGCTTTACTTCAGTAATTAGCGGAATACCGCCAAGTGGATTTGATATAGGAACTTCGCATTTTCCATTTGGACTATAAACAACATTAAAGCTCATCTCTCCATGCACTAAACCGTCGAGAGCACTATATCCGCCGTGCAGCCAGCCTTTAAACCACGTCGGATTAGGACCGGACATACTAAATATTGCAGCCACATCTAATTTAAGAATTGAAACATTTCCTTTGAAAAACCAGACATCTACATGAAGCCCGGCATCGAAACCTCCGTATGCATATAATTGCCCTTGCGCATACCAGCCATTAATGCCTGGGAGGTTACTGCTACCGGAACAGCCTTGAGATAATTTCCTAATCGCTATATCAAAACCAAGTCCGGCATAAAGATGCCCGTAAAAAATTAAAAAAGTAAAATGTTTATCTATTTTAAATGAAGCCCCGAATGCAATGCCGGTACCAAGTCCTATACTCGGATCTCTGGAAGTAGTATTGTAACCGCTTAATATCCCCGATGGTACATCGGGTTTAGGTATGCCGGGTATGTCATCCCCCATCATAAAATAAGCTTTTAAAGTTATAGCATTTAATATAGAAACAGAAATCCTTTTATCCTTTTCCGGTGCCCCTATATGGAAATACCATTGTTTGGATTTTGCATTTATTAGTAAATCCAGATCACCGCTACCGGATATCAATGTTTTCTGCTTAGGCACTGTAATAGTAATCCCGACTCCGGCAGTATAAATCTCGTTTGCAAAATCTAGATAAATATAGCCGTTGCCTGTTATCATCGCTTTTTGCTTTTGCATTAATGGAGTTAGTAATGCCGCATCAACTTTGAAGATCACTTTTGAAACGGCAAATCCATTACTGGTATTAAATTCAAACTGCATTGTACCGTTTGCCTGCAGTGCTTCACCATCAGCAGAGCCGATTATAATAGTTGCTAAAAATCCCATTGTGCCTTCATGAGGAGAATAAACTGCAGCTGCTCGTTCTTTACTGAATATTTCATTTGGCTCAGGTACTTTGGATTGCTGGAGATTATAATAAGCACCTCCGCCGAATCCGAATATTCTTAAGGGGGTACCAGGTAAAGGAATGGCATCTTCTACACTTAGCATAAAATTACCGTCGACGTACCAGTAATAATAATCCTTCTTGCCAAAAAGTACTTCGGCTTTTAAACCCAAACCATCAAGCATTGTTACACTAACTTTTCCACCTATAGCATTGCCTAATTTTTGGTCATCATAAAAATTTACTATGCCTTTTATATGTACAGGTCCGAGTTGTCCGTCTAATCCAATTGAATCAATTTCCGTATTGCTGTAACCTCCTGAAAATCTTTTTGTAACAGCATTATAATCGATATATCCCCATATCGTTAATCCGAAATTACCTTTAGGTACTTTGGGAATTTCTTTGCACAGATTTATATCCACGTCAAAGCTTAAGCCCAGCTTTGTACCTTTTATTTTAGGTTTAATATCTTTAAATGAAACAGGAAATCCGCCTACATCTTTTTGAGGGCTCGCAAAACCTGCAGTTAAGCTTTTTACCGTTAAATAGGGCTTTTGTGTCTGTATTTGAAGACCCTGAAATTTTACCGCTTTAAAAGAGATTTTAGGTTTATTTATACCGATACTTAAAGTGCCGCTTAAATCCGTTTTAGCATAATTTCCGTTGCCGCCTAAATTAATTTCTATTGTGGATGACTTATCAATGTTCATCTTTGCAACTACGAGTTGGAAGTTAACATTGTCTTTTGGTTTAATTAGGAATTGCAGATTCATTCCCTTATTTGCCGGAGAAGTTAAATTGCAAGTGTAGTTCAACTGTGAACCGGAACTATTCGGGTTATTACCGGAAATAGGCAGAACTACTTTGCCTCCCATAGTGCTTTGAGAAAGCGAGTTATTTATAAACTCAACAGACAAACTATCAATTGAATAATACCAGCCTGATAAACTCCCGTCTCCGATTGAAAGAATATTTTTAGCAACCGCATCTACAGAAACACCCTGGTTATCTATAACAAGATTATTTACTGAAATTTGAAGCGGCTGATCTTTTGTATTATTCTTTATTATTGCAGGTAATTCTATTTTAAGCTGTGGAAGGAAAAAGCCGTGCCATAAGCTTCCGTTGCTGCTTATATATTTTACCGGAATATTTTGAGGATTTTGAAGATCGGAATGATCATAATATGCCGTACCCGGAATGAAAGTAAAATCCTTCAATCCGTTTATTTTAAAGTTATCTATTTTAATAGAACCAATCCAATCCGTCCATGAATTTGCATTCGCAGTAATCGTTGCAGCGACCGGAGAAACATTGTCAGTCTGGACTATTAATGAAGTGGGAAAATCGTATTCAGCTTGTATGTGTAAGTTCTTAAATCCTTTATTATCGAATACAACATAAGTTCCAGAATCTGCGGGTGAACTGCTATTGTTAAAGCTTTTCAGCTTTAATTTACCGTTTCCTATATTTAAGTCAATATCCTTTGAAAGGAAGAGAGTTCCCTGTCCGCAAATATTATACTGATCAATACAAATATTTCGAGCACCCAAAGCAATAGCATTTGGAGTTGCATCCGGTAAATCTAATTCCACCGCTGCGTCAAAGGCTGCGTTTTTCGGAGTGAAAGTCATTCCAGTTATAGCTATAATTATTTTTTTACCGCCGATTTGTTTATCAAGCCCAAGAGGCAAATCAAATCCAAAACTATTTTTTGCATTTTCGGCCTGACTTGCTAATTGACTGGGATATTTATTGAAATATTGTTTTAAATTCTGAACATCAGTAATAGTTAACGGAACAGTGTTAAATTCAGGCGGTTGTGCAGTCGGGAGAAAATCAAAATTATTACTTACTTCAGCGGATGCGTAACCGCTGATTACCTGTTTGGAGCTATTTATTTGAATATCATTAAAAATAATTTTTAATGGAATTAGACTGGAATTTATTAATGGAAATGGAATTGTCCCCTCCCCACTGAATTTACCGTCACTTCCAGGCTGCTTTGTTATTTTAGTAATTTTTAAATTGAACTTCCCTATCTTTAAAACTGTATCCGGTGATAAAGTAAAATTAGTTTTTACAGTATTCGAAGTCGGAGAAGGTGCATTGCAGCCGCAGTCAAATGATACGGGAAGATTGCCTGACATAACCTGCTGACTCGGAATTACCGGATGCTTAAAGCTGAATGTATAAATTTCACTTTTACCATAATTTTGCGTAGGAGGAAATCCGTTTTGATCAAGAACCTGGACCTGCCATGCATAAGTTTTTCCTGTATCGAGAGGTAAAGCATCTATAGGATAAATTAAAGATGATGTTGTAATATTATCATTTTCATATTGAAGTACATTTGCACTTAAAGCTTGCTGTGCAGTTTGACTGGGAAGTATTTCAGCAATTCTAAGTGAATATTTAATTTGATAATTAGGTGGTACAATTACAGGCGTCCATGCAAATGTTGGATATTTATTTGTTGCATCCAAAGAATCCCCGCTAAACGGTGCAATCAGCTGCGGAGGCTGAGGATATAAAATTGTAAAGTTTGAACATACATTCGATACAAGAACTACGTTATTCATATTTCGTACAGTAATACAGACGGTATATTCCCCTTCGGGTAGCCGTCCGCTTTGGATTGTCTTGGATTTTAAATCGCTGTTTGGGTATGAAGGATTGTCTATCTTAAGAATTTTGGTATTGTCTACAATGTATGAAGGTGTAGGAGGGATAGTAAAGGGTTCTGTTACTCCGTTTAATACCTCCCCTACATTATTTAATGTAACATCCACGGATATATTAACTTCTTCACTTGTATTGCCGGTTCTATAAATCGTCATTGAACCAAGCGAAGCAGGATTGTTCTGCCAGTCGCTTATATAAGGTGAAGGATACGGATTTATATTAAGAACTGCATTCCAGCCTTGCGCTAAAACTTGAACGGCAGATAAAAGTAAAATTATTAATATTGATACAGTAAACTTTATTTTACTCATTAAATACTCCGTTTTTGATCGGATAAATATTTTATCTCTTAAGCAACCTTCTAGTTCACTATTTAATGATTTGGAAACTTTCAAGGCTGCTTAACTCTCAAGCATATTAACCTTGAATGTTATCTAAATTCTTAACGAAGAAGTATCATTTATTGAGCTTGAACAAGGCTGCCTGACTTTAGTCTATAAAAGTGAATTCCGCTGTTTATTGAGATATTTGAAATTAGATTTTATTTTCGAAAGGCAAAACTACATAACTATGTAGGTAGGTTTTTAAGTTGATATATGTCACGATTTAAACAAAATAAAAAGCACAGACTCAACATCTGTGCTCCAACAATTCGAGAAAAAGAAATGATGAAAAAAATATTAATTTACTTCCCAGGTATTTCCATTAAATAATACTTTTTCCAAATCCCCTTCTCCCTTCATCTTTTTCACATCAGCAATTTGTTTTTCTACATCGGCATCATAGGTCGCCCTGCTCACTTGCCTAAATACTCCAAGAGGAGTAGGCAAACTCGGGTCGTTAGTCATATGTGATAAAATTGTAGCGAGTACACCGCTTTCTTCGAATTCATCATGAACTAATATATCTTCAACTCTGTACTTACCTTCGCCTATTTCAACTGCTTTTATTTTACCGCCTTCGTATACTATTCCCTTATCTTTATTCAAACCATAAATCATAGGTTTACCGTGTTCAAGATAAAGCACATAATCATCACGTGTTTTTTTACTAGTCATTAATTCATATGCACCGTCATTATATATAACGCAGTTCTGTAAAACCTCTAGGAAAGCAGCGCCTTTATGATCAGCAGCTCTTTTTATCATTGCCTGAAGATGTTTTGCATCGCCGTCAAGTGCACGTGCAACAAATGTAGCATCCGAACCTAGAGCAAGAGATGCCGGATTGAAAGGATAATCTACACTTCCATAAGGAGAAGTTTTAGTCTTCTTTCCTTTTTCAGAAGTCGGGGAATATTGTCCTTTTGTTAATCCATAAATTTTATTATTAAAAAGAATTATTTTGAGATCGATATTTTTTCTGCAAGCGTGAATAAAATGATTACCGCCTATACTAAGCAAATCACCATCACCAGCAGCAACCCAAACAGAAAGATCGGGTCTAGCTACTTTTACACCAGTTGCAATTGCAGGAGCTCTGCCGTGGATTGTGTGATAACCATAAGTATTCATATAATAAGGAAAACGCGATGAGCATCCGATTCCTGAGATCCAAACTATATTCTCTTTTTTTACTCCAATCATATCCGGAAAAGATCTCTGAACCTGAGCTAAAATTGAATAGTCGCCGCAGCCCGGGCACCATCTTACATCCTGATCACTGGCGAAATCTTTTGCCGTTAACTTTATTTCTTTTACATCAATTACATTATCTGCCATTGCTGCCTCCAACTAATTCAATTATTTTATTTTCAATATCAGAAACTCTGAATGGTAAACCTCTTACTACATTAAACTGCTCAACAGGAATTAAGAATTCACTTTTAATCAGTTTTGCCAATTGGCCGAGATTTATTTCCGGTATTAAAACTTTCTTAAATGATTTTAAAACATTCTCTGTATTTGCAGGAAATGGATTTAAATATTTTAGATGAGCCTGCGAGACTTTATATCCTTTACTTCTGGCTTTTATCACTGCTTCCTTAATTGCTCCGTAAGTTCCGCCCCAGCCTAATACTAAAAGCTCACCTGACTGATCACCATCAACTTCGAGAGCGGGGATATCTTTTGCTATCCCTTTAACTTTCTTTTCTCTTAATTTAATCATCAAATCGTGATTATCAGGATCGTAACTTACGTTTCCCGTAATGTTAGCTTTTTCAAGTCCGCCTACTCTGTGTTCCAGACCTGGAGTTCCTGGTTTTACCCAAGGACGTGCAAGATTTTCATCTCTTAAATAAGGAGCGAAACCTTCCTTCTCTGTTCTAAACTTAACCGGAATATCGGGAAGTTCATTTACATGAGGCACTTTCCATGGTTCAGAACCGTTGCCGAGATAACCGTCAGTAAGAAGAATTACAGGAGTCATATATTTAACAGCAATTCTTGCAGCTTCAAGCGCCATATTAAAACAATCGCTTGGCGTAGAAGCGGCTAAAACAGGAACCGGAGATTCACCATTTCTTCCATAAATTGCCTGAAGAAGATCTGCTTGTTCAGTCTTTGTCGGCAAACCTGTACTTGGTCCGCCTCGCTGTACATCAACAATAACTAAAGGAAGTTCTGTCATTACAGCTAAACCCGTAGCTTCAGTCTTTAAAGCAAGACCTGGACCACTAGTAGTAGTAAGTGCAAGATTGCCTGCATAAGCAGCACCGATTGCCGAAGTAATACCTGCAATTTCATCTTCTGCCTGCAAGGTTTTTACTCCGAAATTTTTGTAATAACTTAAGTACTGTAAAATTTCTGATGCAGGAGTTATTGGATATGAACCAAGAAATAGAGGAAGTCCGCATTTTACCGATGCCGCCAAGAATCCAAGAGCAGTAGCTTCATTTCCTGAAATGCTTCTATAAGTTCCCTTAGGGAGCTTAGCAGGTTCAACATTGTATCTTGTAGTAAAAATTTCGGTATTTTCACCGAAGTTATAACCGGCAATTAATGCTTTCTCATTAGCATCAATAAATTGAGGTTTATTTTTAAATTTAACCTGTATCCATTTTTGAGTCGGTTCAAGAGGTCTGTCATAAAGCCAGTACATTAATCCCAGAGCAAAGAAGTTTTTACATCTCGAAATTTCTTTTTGCGTAAGAGGACTTCCTTCCAATGCTTTGGAAGTTAAATGTGCAATAGGAACTGGATAAACTTCAAATCCTTTTAAACTATTATCTTCAAGAGGATTGGTTTCATATTTTGCCAATTGAAGATTTTTCTTATCAAATGAATCTGTATTAGCTATTATAATAGCACCGGGTTTCAATTCATCAATATTTTTCTTTATTGCGGCAGGATTCATTGCAACCAAAACATCCGGTCTATCACCCGGAGTATGAATATCTGAGCTGCTAAAATGAAGCTGGAAACCGCTAACACCGTAAACAGTGCCCATAGGAGCGCGAATTTCTGCAGGATAGTCTGGTAAAGTACTAAGATCATTCCCCACAACAGCAGTTGTATCACTAAATTGACTGCCGGTTAACTGCATACCGTCGCCCGAGTCACCCGCAAACCTTACGGTAACTTCAGTCAAACTTTGAACTTCTTTTTCTTTAATCATTTTTCTCTCGAATAGTTATGTTTAAAACCAACTCTAAATTTAACCATAAACCATGCCACTTAAAATGCATATTTATAAGTATAGTTTTAAGTAAATCTTCTAAATTCTGCAATCATGCATACTTTTGCTTCTCAATTGTGGGAATAGCGTTTTTAAATTAGAAAAATTGTAAACGGGTGAGTATTAGAGAGAATATAATTCAAGATATGTTTAAAATAACATCATAATAGGATATGAAACTTAGAAAATTAAGATTGAGAAATGTATTTTGAAATTTAAAAAGTAATTAATTAATAAAATAATTTACTCCTATACCTAACTGAAATATTTCGCTTCTTGTGCCATTCAAAGGGTTTAATGCCGTACCAAAATTATAATTATAATTTATAAAACTAATATTAATGCTCGCCTCTAATGCGAAATTATTCGTAACAAAGTAATCGGCTCCTCCCGTTAATTTCCATTCATTAGAAGTTGTTTTAAGATTATACGGATTCCGAATCTGTTCCTCGAACATGTAACTTATTCCTAAGAACGGTTTTAATTTCTTTGAATTAAAATAATACCTAATAGCCGGGCCAATTCCATAATTATCCGCTTTATTGTTATCAGATTTTGAATGTATATAACTTAATGACAATGCTGTATAAAAATTATCGAAAAAGAAATACCCGAATTGAGGATTGAATGTAAACAATTCAACTGAAACATTATTATTATCATAGATTTGATTCGTATAAGAAATATTCCCGTTAATTGTATATGTACCTTTTGGTATATAAGTTTGTGCATATATAATAGAGCTAAACAAAAATATTTGAAGATATAACACAAGTAACTTCATTTTTACTCTTCCTTAGTATATTAAAAATATATTTTGATATTGATAGTGTATTGGTTCAGCGTGAAATGGAATTTTGATTTAGTTAAATAAGGTGAAAAATCAGGAAGCATTTCTCACCTCAATTCTATTTTTCTTAGCTTGTTCAAGCTTTATTTCTCTTTGCTTTAAGCGTTTATCAACTCTGTTGAAAAGGAAATCTTCAGGAGTTAAATAAAATAAAGAACTATGAAGTCGTTTAGTATTATAAAAATCAATGAACTTCTGAATTTGTTTTTTAGCATCATCCAGATCAATAAAAGAATATCTAGTTAAACATTCTTGGTTAATAGTGCTGTGAAACTTCTCAATCTTACCATTACTCTGGGGGTAACGAATAGAAGTTTTAATATGTGTTAGACCAGCCGACCTTAAATATTCAGAAAAATCTTTAGATACAAATTGAGTCCCGTTATCAGAAATAATTCTAGGCCTAACGCCGGGGAATTTTTCTAAAGCCTTCTGTAATGTAAACTGAACATCATATTCCTGCATGTTCAAACGAAGTTCATGATTAGCTATAAATCGACTGTAGCCATCGATAATATCAATCAGAAATAAAAATGTTCCTTTGAAATTAACATACTTAATATCAATATGCCAATGCTGATGTGGTTCTGTAGGCTGCTTAAAGCCGTAGCCTTTCGATTTTGATTTTACTTTGTTGCAGCCATTGAGCATACCATTACTTTTAAGAACTCTGTAGACAGTACTGGGAGAGACTGCAACAATATTTTCATCTAGCATCATATAGGTCATTCTTCGATAACCTTCGCCTATATGTGTTTTAGCATAATTGACAATAGCTTCCTTTTCCCAATCAAGAATCCAGTTATTCTTAGGAACTGTAGCATTATGATGATTGGGTTGTCCAATCCGGCTATTCCACTGGTAATATTTGCTCTTGCTAATCCCAACCATTAGGATAAGTTTATCGATGGAAATATCCGTTAAAGGATGAATCATAATTATAAACTCAATAATGTTATCTCTGACATCAGGCTCTGTCCATTTAGCATTCAGTTTTCTCCATTGAGACTTTTTTTTATTTCAATGTTTTCCTGCAGCAATATTGAGATAGCTTCATTACGCTTTTTTAGTTTATCCTCAAGAGAAGCTATTTTCTTCAATTCAGCTGAAGATGGAGAATTCTTTTTCTTACCGGCTTTGTTGTTTAGCAAACCGGCAGCTCCTTCGAAGAGTTGCTTCTTCCAACGGTGAATTAGATTTACATGAACATGATATTTCTCTGCCAGCTCACTGAGAGGAACTTGATTGTCAAGAAGTTCTCTCAATATTAAAGCCTTTTGTTCTCCAGTTAAATGTTTTCTCTGACTCATGGAATTTCTCCTTCTGATTATATCTTAAATTATTACTATGAAATTCCATTTTCAACTGAAGCATTACAATAGAATAACCAAAAATATACAGTTGTAATAAGAATTCATATTAATTCAAGAAACATTTTCGTTAAAATTACTATGTTAATTAAGGGTGGGTAATTTTTTGCAATGCAAGAGTAAGTTGTTAAAGTAGAAAGAATATTTAACTTTTCAAGATTCACACTACAATTATATAGTTATTTTATCCAACTGGTTCAAATTTAAACATTTATAGTTCAACTATATTTCGGTCATGTATAAATAACAATCAATTAGAAGTAAAAAAAATATTAAGAAATAAAATCAGTGCAAATCTGTGCTATCTCTGTTCTATTTTTCAAAATAAATGATTTGAAAATATTTTGATTATTATTACTTAAGTCTAATCAACTTCTTTCAGTATCTTCAAGAATTCATTTGCATCAATGTAGCCCGTAATTCTTTTTACTTCTTTTCCCTGGGAGTTAAGTATCAAAACGGTGGGTACACCAACAATGCTGTATTTATCTCTTAATGCTTGGACATCGGGAGAAAGCGATTTGGTCATGTTTGCTTTGTAAGCATTAAAATCTTTGGATTCAGCTATAACTTTGGGATCAGAAAATGTGGAGGCTTCAAGTTCTTTACACGGAATGCACCAGTCAGCGTAAAAATCTATAATAGTACCTTTGTTGTTTTGCACATTGGCAGATGCTATACTTGGATTGTATGCTTTCCAGTTGATGGATTGTTTTTCGGAAGGTATTAAAGCGTATATTGCAACACCAAGAATAATAATTGAAAAAGCGATCTTGAAAATTTTAAAACCTTTGACTTTGTCAGCTATCTTTTCAAACAGCAGCAAATAGCCTGCGGTGATTATTAAAAAGACAGGTAAAACATAACCGGAAAAACTTTTAGGAAGAAGCGGAAGCAAAAAATAAAAAGCCATTCCTAATAAAACAAAACCAAAAACATGTTTAACCCCCTCCATCCAGATTCCGGATTTGGGCAGCTTTTTAATCTTACCGGAAAAAACTGCAAGTATTAAATATGGTAATCCTAATCCTAATGCTAGTACAAAGAACATTAAGAATCCGGTGAAAGGATCGGCTTTGGCTGCAACGTAAGTTACAAGCCCGAGTACAAATGGCCCGATGCAAGGAGCGGCAACTATTCCCATAGTCAAACCCATAAAGAAAGCTCCATAGTAACCGCCTTTAGCTCCCCCGGCTTTTGCTACCAAAGCATTCGGCATTTGAATTTCATATAGGCCAAACATACTTAAAGACAACACAACAAAAATCAAAGCAATCACAACAATAACTATCGGATTCTGCATTAAAGAACCGAACACAGCCCCGCTTAAAGCGGTAACAACTCCCACAACGGAATATGTTAATGCCATCCCAATGACAAAAAACAATCCCATCATAAAAAGCTTTTTGGTACTGCCTTCACTTTGTCCGCCAAAGAAACCAATAGTAATTGGGATTAAAGGATACACACATGGAGTTAAGTTTAAAGCAAGTCCGCCTATAAAAATAAACAGAAGGCTTAAAATTAATCCACTGTGTTCCAAAACGTTGGTTATTGAATTATCATTTGCCGATGCTACTGTTTGAGCAGTGGAATAATTCAGATTTATTTTACTGAAAATATCCTGGTTTATTTCTGCAACTGCAGTTTTATTGTTTACTATTTCTATATTGATTGTATCAGCTATAGTTGTCGGCGCTAAGCAAGTTTTATTATTGCATGATTGATATTCAAGATTTGCAATTAAATTATAATTTCCAGGCGTTAAATCTTTAGAAGTTTTTATCAATCCGGCAATAAATATTTCCCCTTCCCAAACTGAAAGAGGTGTTTCCGAAAAGGAAAGTTTTATATCCTGAGCCTGAGGATAGTAAACATTATCAAGCTTAAATCCTTTTATTGAGTCAATAGTTAATTTGGTTGGAATTAAGAAATTGTCATGGGGCTTATTTGAATTTATATGCCAGCCATTACTTATTGAAGTTTCTAGCGCAATCTTAAATTCACTTCCCGCATAAATTTGATTAAAAGACTTGTAAGTTTTCAGCTGCACAATTTTTTTACTCTGGCCAAATTGTGCTTGAGAAACACTTACAAAAGCTAATGAGATTAAGAATACAAAGAATAAATTAAAACGGAATTTCTTTTTCATTTTTATTATAACTCAATATTAATTTACAAAATCTTACTAAATTGCAATTTTAATTACTTTCTCCAACCCTGGACTATAGGATATCTTCTACCATATCCGAAAGCTTTTTTAGAAACTCTTAAAGCAGGTGCAGCTTGTTTTCTTTTAAATTCATTTACATCAACAAGTCTAAGAACTTCTTTAACTACTTTTTCATCACCTATAATTTCAGATATCTCATTTAATTCTTTATTTTCTTCCAAATACATTCTTAAAATTTTATCCAGCAGTTCATATTCCGGTAATGTATCCTGATCTTTTTGCCCTATTTTTAATTCGGCAGACGGAGGTTTGTTTACAATTTCATAAGGAATAATTTCTTGATCCTTATTTATAAAATTTACAATGCGATAAACATCAGTCTTGTAAACATCAGCAATTATTGCCAGGCCGCCGCTCATATCGCCATACAATGTACAATATCCTACTGCCATTTCTGATTTATTACCGGTAGCTAATAATAAATAATTATGTTTATTTGAAACAGCCATTAAATAAATACCGCGAACTCTTGCCTGTATATTTTCTTCTGTAACATCTGCAGGTTTTTCTTTGAATGCTTTTGAAAGCATCTCAACAGTTTTATCAACAACAGGCTGAATCGATATTTGTTCAGATGAGATGCCTAATTTTGAAATAAGTTTCTCGGAATCCTTTATGCTTCCTTCGCTGGAAAATTCTGACGGCATTAAAATTACATGAACATTTTCTTTCCCGAGAGCTTTTACAGCAATATATGTTACTAATGCAGAATCAATTCCTCCACTAAGTCCAACCAAAACTTTTTTAAAACCTAGTTTTCTACAGTATTCTTCTAACCCATAAACAAGTGCATTTAAGACTTCTTCTTCAAAACTTTTTTCAGAATGATCAATAGGAGTATATTTTTTATTGGTATCGAATATTAAATAATCTTCTTTATAAGATTTGCCAAGACAAACCAGATTTCCTTTATTATCAAAGCACATACTAGCGCCGTCAAAAATTAAGTCAGTCTGTGCACCGACGCAGCAGACATAAGCAAGCGGAATACTGTCGTGTTTTGTTACAACCGAAAGCATTTCTTCCCTATCTTTTCTCTTACCGTAAGAATACGGACTTGCAGAAATATTTATCAGAACAGTCGCACCTTTATCAATTAATATTTTAACAGGATCAATACTATATCTTCTTTTGTGCCAATAATCAGCATCGTTCCAGATATCTTCACAGATAGAAATGCCAAGCTTTTCACCTTTATATTCAAAGACAGTAACTTGCTTTGCAGAATCAAAATATCTCATCTCATCAAAGACATCGTAGTTGGGTATTAAAGTTTTATGCTGAACGAATTGAACTTTACCTTTAATACAAAGTATTGCGGAGTTGTGAATATCGGTGCCAATTAAATCATCATCTTCAGTTATTGCACCAAATAAAATTCCTATTTCACCTGTCGATGCAGCAATTTCTTGAACAGCCTCATTAACAGCTTGTCTGAATTCTTTTTTTTCAACTAAATCCTGCGGCGGATATCCGACTAAAGCAAGCTCAGGAAAAATAACAAGATCGACCTTGTCGTTTACTCCTTTTTTATAACCGTCTAATATTTTTGCTTTATTGTTTACTATATCACCAATTATGGTGTCAATCTGGCATAGAGCAATTTTCATAACATCACAAATATTTTCTACAAAAATATGAAAGGTTAAAAGATTTTACAATTAAATTAAATATGCATTCACTGTTATCTTTAACTAATGAATGGGGAAAATAGAACACGGATAACACTGACAACACAGATTTGCACAGATAAAACATCAAATGAATAATAAAATATTTCTACCGCTTCAATTTTAATATTATTATCTTGATATATATAAATTGACAATTTTTCGCGGTGGTAAAATGCTTAAATATATTTTCTCCATCATTTTATTTTATTCTATTTTAATCTTTCCACAGGATTCTCTCTTTATAAACGCAGATTATATTCCTCACACAGATACAACTTTAATATTTAAACCGGCTAATTATGATTCAACCCATGCTTATCCATTACTTTTTATGTTACATGGATGGTCCGGAAATTATGCACAATGGAATGGTATTATAAACTTGCAGCATTATGCAGACGCTGACAGTTTTGTAATTGTCTGCCCGGATGGTTTTTATGACTCATGGTATATTAACAGTCCCGTTAAAAAGAATAGTCAGTATGAAAAATTCTTTTTTAAGAATTTAGTACCGGATATTTTTAATAAGTATAATATTGATAAGAAAAATATTTTTATCACCGGGTTAAGTATGGGCGGACATGGAGCAATATATCTTTTCTTAAAGCACCCTCATTTTTTTAAAAGCGCAGGTAGTACAAGCGGTATATTAGATATAACTGCATTTCCAAAAAATTGGGAACTGCCCGAATATCTCGGTCCGATGAAATCTGATACTTCTCTTTGGAAAAAATACTCCGATATATATCTGCTTAAAAATATTGCCGGTTGGAAAGTCCCG